>Ga0105109_1000012_pt1 | contig 49149 bp, 51 predicted proteins | sample BED_Mat_host_6_1_FD_79142 | JGI IMG/M metagenome (GOLD analysis project Ga0105109, IMG submission 79142) | Extremophilic microbial mat communities from Yellowstone National Park, USA - BED_Mat_host_6_15 | ecosystem: Environmental > Aquatic > Thermal springs > Hot (42-90C) > Microbial mats ...
ATTATACCAACCTTTGTATATTGAAATTGCATTTCTATAACAGTCTTGTGCTATTTTCGAAGGAAGATTGAAACTCCTAAGAATGCAATAGAGTTCTTTATGAACAATGCTAATAACATTTCTTTTATTTGGATCGATTCTTTTTTCTTTTAACCAATAAAGAACATATCTTAAAGATTCTAAATAGTTTTTGGAAAAGACTAGGAGGGATTCTGATATTGCGATATTCATTGAAACAGTAGCTCTTATCGCATTATTCCTCCTAGTCATTGATCAATTATGGAAAATAAACATTTAAATCTATTCATCCAAGCCCTTAAGGGCGAGGCTTTCATTTGATGTAAATCGAACTTAACGATTGGATCATATTGGTTTATTCTGATCTTTAATATGTTTTTGCCTCCTTCTACAAATAAATCCATTAAGTAAAATTGGAATTAAAAGATTAAAACATTGATTTGTTAAGTTAAATTAAACCATCAATTAGCAAAATACTCTAATGATTGATTTTTAAACGGTAGATTCCTCGAAGTCGCTGCAGTTAATTCTAAGATCCTTGATTTCCATTTCCATATTGAACAGCTTACAATAATACTTTCCTCTTTCATTTACTGTACAATATTTGCATAGTGGACATGCTTTGGCCAATAATAAGGTTTTATCATTCCTTAATTTAACTACATAACTAAGTAAGAATGAATAAGCCTTTATTTTTTCGTCCTCAGGAATGCTTTTTAGAGGTTTCTTAAGATAATAATCCCAATCTAAGAGCTTTTTTACAAGTTCTTTTCCTGATTCTGTTATAGTTAAAATTTTAAAGTGCTTGTTTTTTTCCCAAGTAACTGCTTGAATTAAGCCTTTTTTTATCAAAGCTTTTACCGAACTGCTAATCGTAGGCTGAGATACCCCAAATTCTAGGCTCAATTTTGTAATTATGCAATTTTCAGGTTTATTTTCGATTAAATACAATAATATTTGTGCTTGAAGAGGATAAAGACCGTAAAGTTTTGCTTTTTCCCATATTAAATTCCTCTGAACCCTTGCTATTCTATCAATAGCCTCTATTAGCTTTGTATCCAAATCCTTAACACTTTCTATTGCAGGTATCACTTCTTTACTATGATTTTTAATCCAATATATATACCTATCATTAAATTAAGAAAATTCTCAAGCTATATAATAAAAAATATTTTTATGTCTAAAATAAATATACTATGTTTTCTTTAACTTTTCGGCTTCTTCAATCAATTTTTCATGATCAATATCCTTCTCTATCTTTTCGTAGCATTGAACATTCTTAATATCTTCATTTGAAGAAATCAACTCAGAACCCTCTCTGAAAAGAATGTTTTCTTCTTTAAAGAAATGAGATCTAATAAGAAGTATTAAATCCTTACAATAGCTTATAACTTCAGATGCTGTTATCTTTCCTTCAGAGTATAATTTGATATATTCATCTATTTTTGCGATAATCGTTCTCATTTCTTGATGTTCTAAAATCATTACCTCTATAGGGCCTCCTACTCTAGGAATTCCAAGATTTTCAAGAAGTGGGAAAAAGCATTTTTCTTCTTTACCATGATGACATCTATCCAAGAAATTGCTTAAGAAATTGACTAAGCTAAACATGAAGCTAATAGAAATTTCGTTTTTAGATTCGAATTCTTTAAGTTTATTTTCTAAATGGTCTATAACTTCCCTTGCAACTTTATGCTGACCTCCTCCCTGTCCTGAAGGACGAGGCTTCCCTTAGGACGGATCACAGGTTTGTGGTTTACCGCCTTCATCTTCATCACTTCATTGCTAGTGGCTAAGAGCCACCCCGCTCCATTCATTCAGCGGTAGACCACGGGCTGGGCCTTCAGCCCATTACTCCTATCCCTCACCAAGAATTCCCCCCTCCTCTTGGATCCCAAGGACTCAGGGGTATGTAGAATATTTATCGCACCATTCAAATCAGCATTTATAACTTTCCCCACACGGGGACACTTGAATAAACCACGTTTAATACGCCCACTTTCATGGGCTTCCCCGCATAGGGAACAAGTCTTTGAAGTCCAAGCCTCATCCACATTAACAACTTTAATCCCTAATTCCTCCCCAACTACCTCAAAACGCTTAATAATATAACTATAGTTCCAGAAGTTTATCGTGAGTTTATTGCCGTGGTTCCTAGATATCTCTTTAGGATAACCTACAACAATTTCACCCATCCCCTTGTCCTTTAACTCCTCCATTATTTTTCTAACCATGCTATTCAAAGCATGCCTCAGAAAACTCCTCCTCTTGTCGTATAACAATTTCAATTTCCTGCTCCTTCTTTGTCCATGTCTAGCTAGGACTTTCTGGACTTTGCTTATCTTCTCACTATAATACTCGTACTGAGAGAGAACACTGCCACCCTTGAAAATATACCAGTTACCATCCTCAACAAAAACTGTAGTTAAATTAACGATTCCTAAATCCACAGAAGCCTTTAGTTTTCCATCTACTTCCATGTTATCCTCAACTTCCACTGGTATATGGACATACCAACTCCTCTTAGCCTCATCATAAATTATCTCTAACCTGCCATGTTTCCCATGCCATTTTAGCTTCCCTTTAAACTTAAGAGAGAGTTTGAAGTCCTTTAGGTATATTGTTCTTTCACATTCGTTAACTTCATAACGATCGTTTCTGATAATTATCATTAGTTTGTATTTTCCGTCCTCACTCTTCCAGTAACCTGGAGGTCTGGGTTTAAACCGCTTTGGTAACTTTCCCTCCTTCTTTTCCTCAATTAATGAGAAGAAGCTCCTCCAGTCCTCAGCGTTCTTCCTGGCAACTTGTTGTGCGTTAACCTTCAATACGTGTTTGTACTTCTCATATACCTCCTTTTCGGTCTTAGTAAAATCGACCCTCTCTCCCTTCTTAAACTGTTGCATTCTTAACCAGTTCACTTCGTTCCAACATTTTGCTGTAATGATACCTAGTTCTTTTAGCTTCTCGTTGGTTTCTTTATCCACTACTAATTTAACCACGTTAGCTCTCCTCATTTGCTTTCACCCATTGTTCCTCAATGTATTTCCTAAGGTCTCACTGGATACATTACCAGCTGTTGATACGAAGTAGCTTCTAGTCCAGAACTTTCCCTTGGTGTATTCTCTCGTTTCTGGAAATTTCTTCAAAACTGGCCTATCTGATTTCCCCTTGAAATAGTTTGCTAAGTATGATGGCGAATATCTAGGTGGGCAGTTAACGAATAGGTGTACGTCATCTGGCATTACATCTAGGGCTATTATTTCACAACCTAACTCTTCTGCAATTGATTTCAAAACCTCTTTAGTGTATTCAGATACTTCACTGACTAACACGTCTCTGCGATATTTTGGGATCCATACAAAATGGTAGTTGCATAGGTATTTCACATGCCTTGTTGATTTGTATTCCACAATACCTTAAAGTATTCAAAGATTTAGAAACCTTTACCCCGCCCTGAAGGGCGAAGCTTGTCGTTCGTTTTGTCAAGCAAAAGATGTAGGATTGATTTTACTCCCTCTCCATTATAATTATGCTCTTTATGCATACATATTCTTTCATTGCATTGTTTATAAAACAAACTCCTTAACATTTAGGTAGATATTGCTGCAACTGATTCTTTTGACCATGAATTGCAAAGCTTATAAGATAATTGATTTGCTAGCTAATATGATAACCCGATCTCTTTATCCACAACTAAAATTTATAGTATAAACATTCAACCCCATTTATTTTTAGATTAGTAAATATATTATAAGGATAAGAAATCTTCTTTTCTAATCTTTATATAGGGCTTTAATCCCTCTTCAAACTTTCTTATTGCATCCTCATAAGTCTCTAATGTAAAACCTATATCATCTAAACCTAACATTAGTCTTTTCCTAACGCTCTCTTCAATTTCGAAGTTAACATTTTTTCCCATATATGAAAGAATTTTTTTCTCAAGATCAATCTTCACATATAGTTGCGTATTCAGGGCTTTTTCAATAATTTCTTTTACAACATTTTCTTCAATTTTTACACATACAAGACCATTTTTTGCAGCATTTTCGTAAAATATATCACCAAAAGAAGACGATATAACGGCTTTGATACCGAAGTCTAATAGAGCCCATACAGCATGTTCTCTTGATGAGCCTATTCCAAAGTTTCTACCTGTAACAAGTATTGATGCACCAGAATATCTTGGATCATCAAGTATGAATCCTCCTTTCGGTCGTCCCTCTTCGTCATATCTTAACCTATAAAAAAGATATTTACCTAACCCCTCTCTTTTGCTTAGCTTTAGGAATTGAGCAGGAATTATCTGATCAGTGTCTACATTATCAGCCTGTAATGGAATAACTTTACCTTCTACAAAAGTTATCTTCATAGAATCACCTCAACATCCAACCATATCCCAATCTTTCGAGTAGTTCTACATCTACAACCTCTTCTAATGGAAGTATTTCGTATTCTCTTACATCGACAAATTTACCTTCTAAAGCTGTAGCTGCGGCGGTCAAAGGACTTACAAGATGTGTTCTACCTCCTGGTCCTTGCCTATTCTCAAAGTTTCTATTAGAGGTACTAGCACATCTCTCACCTGGTGATAGTCTATCTTCGTTCATACCTAAACACAGGCTGCAACCAGAGTTTCTCCACTCAAAACCTGCATCTATAAAAATCCTATGCAGACCTAACCTTTCAGCCTGCCTCTTAACAAGTTGTGAGCCAGGTACAACCATAGCTCTAACACCGCTCTTAACCTTTTTTCCCTTGACTATCCTAGCTGCTTGTATTAGATCATAAAGTCTGGCATTGGTACAAGATCCTATGAAAACTCTATCTACACTTATATCTTTTATATTCATGCCTGGCTTCAGCCCCATATACTTAAGCGCTCTTTCAACTGATAACCTCATAATCTCATCCTCATAGGAATTGGGTTCAGGAATTGTACCGTTAACACTGGAGACCATTGCAGGAGTTGTGCCCCATGTTACTTGAGGTTCCACTCTGGTCACATCCATCTCAAAAACCTTATCAAAGTAAGCCCCAGGATCTGTAGCTAAGGATTTCCAGAAATTAGCCATTTCATAAAATTCCTCACCTTTAGGTGCAAAGGGTTTACCACGCAGATATTCAATGGTCTTTTCGTCAGGTGAAATAATAGCGGTTCTAGCTCCAGCTTCGATCGACATGTTAGTAAGGGTCATTCTTTCCTCTATATTTAGGTAATCTACATATTCTCCCCTGAACTCAATTATATGTCCTATAGCGCCTCCAGTACCTATAGTACCTATCAACGAAAGAATAACATCCTTAGACATAATACCTTTACCAGCTCTTCCATTAAGTTTCACCTCCATGCTTCTATGTTTCTTTATCCAGAGAGATTGTGTTGCAAGTATATGTTCAACTTCGCTGGTCCCAATACCAAATGCTAATGCCCCCAATCCTCCATGGGTTGATGTATGGCTATCACCACAGGCAACTGTCATTCCAGGAAGAGTTAAACCTAGCTCTGGACCTATAACATGAACTATGCCTTGGTAAGGACTATAATAATCCAGTAGCATAATGTCATGAGAATATGCATTCTTCTTAAGAATTTCCATTTGCTCAAGCGAAAGAGGATCTGATATAGGCTTAGTCCTATCTCCTGTAGGAACGTTGTGATCCATTACTGCTATTGTTAGATCAGGTCTCCTAACCTTCCTACCGTAGCTTCTAAGTCTTTCAAATGCTACTGGAGATGTTACCTCGTGTATATAATGCCTATCTATATATATTAGATATCTGTCGCCATCACTTGCTATCTTATGGGCTTCCCATATCTTCTCATATATGGTTCTTCCCATCTAAACACCTCTGCCTAACATTTTACTTAGTTTCTCCATGTCTTGAAAAAGGCGAGGCTTGTTTTTCATTTCATGTCTCCCTTATAACTAATTTTCACAACCATTTAAATAGTTTTTACAAGAAATGAAAGCCTCGTCCTTTAGGGCGGGGATGAAAAGATTAAATATTTTAAAAAGATATTTTCTTTAAGCATGGCAACAACGCTTCTCCCCAGCTTGATTGAGGGCTTTATGGGACTGAGGGAGAAGCATCCAGTATACAGCAAACTTTTTATTTTGTTTTTCGATGAGGGATACCCTTTTAATCTTAAAATCTCGGGATCCTGAGAAATATATATGGGGTGGTTCTCTGTGCCACCTTACTGCCCACCAAATGAGAGATGTAGCTATGAATCGGTAGCGGGAACGATGAAACGCTTTGGAAAGTTAACCCTCGACCTTTTCAAGGCGTGGAGGAAGTCAGAAATATAGAAAGTCTGATCACTTTAAAGTGAGATTAATGAGAAAATATTCATTCATTTCTAAATTCTTTAAGAAATACAGAGCAGTTCCTCTTGAGCTTGACTGAAAATTAAAGGAACTTAATGAGAAGCAATCAGTATTGCAATTATTAATGAAGGATTCTTAATGGAATTCAGATTTTATTAAGCAACCCTTTTAATTAAGATACCTTGAAACCATATTCGTATAGGAAAAATATGAAGTATAAAAATCCTCAACAGCTAAGAAATGTAGTTGTGGATCAATTGTGAGAACTATGAGCTACTTAAGAAAGGAAACGCCATCCTCTCTAAGGTGGTAAGAGAACAAATATATTATAATGAAAAATTTCCTATTCATAATATTCTAAAAAATTTCGAAGCTCAGTAAAAAGAACTAATTATGAATGATTGGATAAAGAATAGATGCATGGAATCTAATAAAATAGGGTCTAATAAAGAATACTTTTTATTTACGTAGTTATATTAAAGATAAAAATGTTCGATTTGATAATACTGACTATACTAATTTCATTAAGTGGAGCTTTATCGCCGGGACCATTGACAGTTTCAACTGCGGCTTTAGGAGCAAGAAAAGGTTATAGAGCTGGAATCATTGCTGCATTTGGCCATATGATTTTTGAAATGCCGTTTGTGCTTATTTTATGCATCCTGTACGCAAACGTTTATTATATTCTGAATAACTTTTACTTCAACATTTCCTTCATATCTTTCTTAGAATTTTTTATAGTATTCTTTGCAACTTCAATGATAAGAGATGCTATAAAGGGGAATAATAGTACGAATGCTGTCAAAATACAAAGTCCTTTTATGACGGGATTCATTTTTACAAGCTTAAACCCGTTTTTCTTAATTTGGTGGGCAACTGTAGGATTCCCAATAATTAATTTAGTCATATCGTACCAGTTTCCAATATCTTTTTTCGTTATGTATTTTTCACATGTCTGGTTAGATTATGCTTGGCTTACATTCGTTGCCGGCGCAGCTGCAACTTCGTTAAAGATTTTTAAGGATAAAGGTTTTAAGGCGTTAAATATAACATTGGGCATATTTCTATACTACTTAGCTGTATCGATAATATTAGGACGATTTTTTGGAATCAGAATAATTTGATAAAATACTTATCTTCAGCTTATTTTTATTAATAAATCCTTTTTTAACGTTAGATAGGAGCTAATTATAAAACTAAATAACATATTTTCTCAATAATTTAATGTTATTGAGAAGAAAATAGTACCTAAATAACTAAAATAGGGGGATATTTAAAGATATTTAAATACGCCAGTTTACCATTTATTGTATAGAGAATCATAAACTGCCTTCAAAATTACCCTTTTACTTTATTTTAGTTTGCCTTGCTTTAATCTACGGTGTAGAAACGTATTCATTATATTACACGCTATCATCTTCTCATGATGCATCTTCATTTTTAGGAGTGTTAGGTAACTTTATAAGCAACTACTATAGCTTAATCTCATCAATTCTTTTGATTTTAGTTTTAGCTTCAATATTTTTTGTTTATGTAATACTTAAGATTACTTCAAAATATGGAAAACAGATAACGCTTTTTGCAGGTTTTGCTATACCAATTCTTATTATAATTATCCTTGCAATCTTTATAGCTATTGCCCCCTTTGCGGTACCAGTTGTAACCATTTTCTTACTGCCTGCTATAGTTTTTCTTCTTGTTATAATATTGAGACGAGAGAGATTGATTTTAGCAGGAGAGATTGTTTCTTTGTCTGCTAAAGCAATTCTTTATGAGTAAGAAATGCTATTAGTTTCATTTTTGTCTGGACTATTTGTATATATTACTTCAATATTTGATCTTCTTGTTATAGCTTATTTCTTTAACTTTTTTATTTCTTCAGACCCAATTGCAGCTTATTCATAAGCCTTCCTTATCTTTTTTGCATCAGCTTGGGTAATTTATTCATTTTCTTTTTATTTTGATAGCATAATAATAGCAATTACGGACGATTGGTATAGAAATCCTAGTGAAGATGCTGCAAATATAAAAAAGGGTATGAAGAGGGCATGGGATATGATTGGTCCTGTTGTTTTATTAGGTTTTATATTCGCAATACTTGATGCTCTATCAAGGTTAACAAGGCTTGCGCAGACAAGAATTAAAGTTAGAGGAACGGGGGATATGATGTTTTTAGTGCTTGTTTTAATATCAAGAATCATAGTTTCAATTGCAAAAGGAATCATTGAATTTATAACTTTCTTTAGTCTCCCTTGCATAATAATAGAAAGAAAAGGATTGATGGAGGACATAAAGAGGTCACCTAAACTTGTTTGGAGACGTATTCTCGACTTTCTTTTGGCATATACAGCAGTTAACTGGGCCTATGGTTTGCTTATTTTGCTATCATTTTCTCTATTTGGCATATCAGGATTTGCCACCGGATATTTTTTAGTTTATTACTATTTACCTTTCGACAGAGCACTGCTAACAATACTAATATTTTTGGTTGTAGGATTTATTCCCTCTTTTATAATGATAAGGCCGCTTTATACTTTGTATAAAACATTTTTGTTTGAATTTGCCATGGATAGAGAAAGCAACTTTGTTCTTCCTGCAAGATTGCCTAAACATATAAAAACAAGGTTCTCTCAAATAATTCAAGAGAGAGGATTAAGCTCAAAAAGAATCTTTTTAAGACCTCCTGAATAAAATTAAATTTATAGAATTATATCGCTATTAATAAATTTTTGTGACTGTCTTTTCTTATTCATTTATGAGCATCCTTGACTTTAATGGCAAGGCTTTCAATTGATGTAATGTTATAGTTGTAGATAAGTATTGGTTTTAATTTTAATTAAGCCGTGCTTCTCATGATTAACAGAATAATTACATTTTGCTATACAACAATCAAAAATCAGTTAAAAAATTATATTTAGGTGGAAATATTTTAAAATAAAATCATAGTTCATAGACTATTCCAGGAACCCTTGGAAAAGGTTGGACTTCTCCAATATGCTTACTGTTGCTAACCCATGCTAAGATTCTTTCCATTCCAATTCCTGCTCCAGCTGAAGGCATAAGCTTTCCATCTTTAGCCAGCTTTAGAATAACAGCGTAATTTTCCTTTCTTACACCATCCCTTTCCATTTTTTTCAATATTTTTTCATATTCGTGTTCTCTTCTTGCTCCTGATAGAACTTCACCCAATTTAGGAAGGAAAAGATCATAGTTATCCCAAGTTCCTGTTCCAAAATCTTCGAAATCATAAAATTCCCTGGGGATATTAACAACCCAAACAGGTTCATTAATTTCTTCTTTTAACTTATTCTCCCAATCTTTGCCGTACTTTTCTTCAAGTTTAGGTTTATCAAATATCTTAAAAGGAATTTCAAAATCTCTTATTTTGTCATAGCTTCCTAAGAATTTTAACTCTTCGCTAAGATGTTTCTTTATATCATGGAAGTAATTTTTCAGCAGGCCCTCCACTAAACTCATAATATCTTTAGATGTTGCATATCTTGCCTCAAAATCTAATTGTGTAAACTCAAAACAATGTATTCCAGTATAAGCCCTTTCCCTTCTTTCAATTCTAATGTTGGGAGAAAGAATGAAGAATTTTGGAACTAATAAAGATGCAAGTACTTGCTTATGAACTATCATGCTTAACATCATTCTAACATCATGCCCGTATATTTCTGTTTCAATCCTCTTTTCTATTGATGCTCCAGGATCAGGCCATAATGGATCCGTTGTTTTAGAAAGAATTACAGGTAAAAACCACTCGTAACCACTTTTCACAAAATAATCTGTAAAATACTTAAGCGTATACGTACTTACTTTTGCTATAACTCTTCTTCTTTCCAAACTTTCATCATCATATATAGGCTTAGGGATATCTTTAACTTCTAAGACCATAATAGCTTTTCTTTCAATCTATAATATAAAATTTTCATTTGATTTGTTGAAAATATTTCAATTTTAACATGATTACTCCGAGAATTGTTGAAAAATTTTCAATGACTTATTTTATGAGGGTCTTATAAAGCTTTGAATTAAAATTCAAGTTTTTATTAAAAAGCAATTTGAATTTTTAAAGCTTTTAAAACTTCATTAATCGAGCTATTTATAGTTGCTGTTTCAGAACCTGCAACTGACCTCCTCACTACCCTAGAAGGTTGAGTGTTTCCTTCTAGAGTAGATCATTATTTCCAGCATTTATTCGTAGCAACATTCGCATTTGATGGACATTTTATAGCTTAGAGCTTATCCCATATTATCAGGTTTAAATAAACCTTCATTAAAAGGGTTGCTAACTAAATTCTGGATTCTATAAAGATTTTTTCATTAAAAGCAATACTGAATTCTCCTTCCTAGTCCCATTAAGCTTTGATCGAGCTTAGGAAGAGCTTCACTGAATTTCTTAAGAGAAATTTAATTCTAATTGCTTAAATCTTTTCATCCCCGTCCTTAAGGCCGAAGCTTTCATTTATGTAAAATGCCTCAAACCCTTCTGCTTCCATTGTTTATGAAAACTGCAGAACACTATTTCCACCCCTTGATATCATATCAGCGACTAGTTGATTGCCGAAAATTTCAAAGTTTGAGGAATATTAGATTTTAACTGTTGCAATAAATGCAACAATATTACCCTCCGTTAGACCGGTTGTTGTTCAACTTTTTAATAAGTTGAATATTTGAAATTTGGTATAGATATTAACTGTTAAACTTTTTTGCTCTAAAGAAATTTATAACCCAATAAGTTATAACATATTAGTGTGGTGATATGATTCCTGAATAAAAAAATCGGAATCATTGGAGCAGGTAGAATAGGAAGAGCTATAATTAAGGGGCTTATAAATACTGGAATTGATTCAAGTTCTATTATAGCATCGGTAAGAACGGAGCAATCAGCTAGAAAACTTCAGGAATTGAAAGTTAATTTTACTTTCGATAATTATCGTGTAATTGAACAGGCTGATTTGATAATAATAGCTTTGAAGCCATATACGATATTAGAAAACATTGAACTACTTAAAAGAATATCAAGTGAAAAGATTGTAGTTTCGGTCGTAGCATTCATACCTCTAAGCTTTTATAAAAAGAATGTAAATACAAAAGAAGTTTACAGAGCTATGCCAAATGTTAATGTTGAAGTTAATAAAGGATTCATAGCACTTCATGGTGAAAAGAACGCAAATTCAAGTTTGATCGAAAATCTATTCAGCCTGCTTGGAGAAATTGAATGGGTGAGCGAAGAAGTTTTGGATAAACTAACACTGATATGTGCTTCCTCACCTGCATTAATTACCGAAATAATGGATGCTTTAGAAATTGCTGCAATGTATATTGGAATACCTCAAAATATAGCAAGAAAAGCTATAATTAACATATTAAGAGGCACAGCTGAATTGGCAACTAATAAAGAATTACAAAGTATCAGGAACTCAATCATAACTCCAAAAGGAATAACTTCTAAGCTAATGAGAGAATTTATCAGATTAAATGTAAAATCTTCAGTACTGGAAACTTTTATCCAAGCTTCTGAAGATCTTGAGCAAATTATAATGAAACTAAAGATTGATCATAAGATAGATTAAAAATTATGTTAATTCAAATTTAATTTTTCTATTTCATCCAATGATTTTATTTCAAAATCAGGCTTATCCGACAATGGATCATTTGGCAAATTATGCCTATTTAGATAAATTGTTTTCATTCCAGCATTCTTTGCTCCTGAAATATCGAAAGGATTTGAAGAAACGAGATAAGCTTTTTCTCCTTCGAATCTGTTCATAAAGGCTTGATATATTCTCGGGGAAGGTTTATAGAATTTAACCTCTTCAGCAGTAAAGATGCCGCTGAAATACTGAAGTATACCTGCGTTTTTTAAAAGCTTCCTGACGCTTATTAATGTACCGTTCGTGAGTGCATAGATTTTATATTTATTACTTAGAATTTTTAAGTATTCTACGTCATCATAAGGCTTTAACTTTGTCCACTCTTCAAGCAGTTCTTCTTTGAACTTAAATCCATACTTTGAACTTAAATATTTAAGTGCTATAGCTGTTATATCATCAAAACTAAGCCATTTTTCCATTATAGTTATTCTCCAGGTAAATTCTATTTGAAGCTGCCTCCACTCTTTTAATACTTCTTCTTTCAATCCAGGTATTTTAATCTCAAAAAGCGTGCCATATATGTCGAATGCTAATATCAATTTTCATCACCCTTTTATTTTATTATAATTCAAAATATTAAAGTTTATTTCTAAAACTTGCTTAAAAAGTTATAATCTTATTTCTAATTTTTAATAGATTTAAAATTCATTGATTTACAATATTTATTGCTTTTGCTCATAAAGCTCAACTTTATCGTAGCAAATCCAGAGATTAAGACTTTTTGAATTGAAAATAACTCCTTTACCACATTTCTCGCATTTAATGTCTTTGAGTTCAAAATCTTTCAATTTTGTTTTCACAATAAATTGAGCGAGTTTCTTCACATCTATATCATCTATTTCATCAACTTCATATGCATATTTTAAATAAATTTCAGCTTTTTGATATATCTCTTTAGGAATACTTTCTTTTAAAGCTTCTTTACCAAGAGTTAATATGAATTTAGAGATTCTTCTTTCTATTTGTTGTCTTGAATCAATATTTCTCAAATAAATAGTTACTAACATTCCAAATAAAACGAATAAACCGTAAGGAGATCCAAAAAATAGAAAGAGTAATCCTAATTTTGGAATAACAAAAACAGGTACTCCAAGTATTTGCTTCTGAAATACTGGGAGTGAATCGTTAAAAAGATTGTTATCACCCTTTGTTATGTAATAATAATTGTCAGAACTGTTTGATTCATATACTCCAACTATTCTATGAATTATTATCCTTCCTGTTAACCAAGAAAAGAATTTATCATTTATTCCCTGTTGAGCATAAATAATTATTGTTCCATTTGGAATAACGCCACTAGCCGGTGCAAATATAACTAAATCTCCGTTTTGAAGCGTGGGATACATGGAATTTCCAGAAACGATCGCAATAGGAATTGTACCTACAAAAATAAAAGAATATGCTAGAAATGAAATCAACAACGAGATAAAAATATAAAATAAAATGTTTTTTCTCAAGTCTGAAGGAATACATTAACAAATTGAAGATTTGTGAAATATTTATTTGTTGGAGATGAACCCCAATATAAAGTTACTGTTCCGCCAGTTAGTCTTCTTAAAGCTATGGCAATATAGCCATTTACAGGAATAGTTACAGCGGAGCCTTTTATTCTTAAATCAAATTCTGTTACACTTGAAGGAATGCCTGAAACTACGAGGGAATTATTTACAGTTGCTAATATAGTTCCTGTAGAACTTACGACATAAATCGTAATATTTAGTTGCACTGTTGTCGATGACGCTGAAAGATATAGTGTTAAAAGCCAAAATTGTGCAGGAATGCTAATCGATTGAGAAAATTTAGGTGTAATTAAATATCTATTACTAGTAGGAATTGAAAAAGAAGATATTGCTACAGTGGGTGTAGATGTAACCATATTAGGAGTACCTGTGATGCTACCGCTAGGCGGTGCATTTTCCCAAAAAGTGTAAGTAAGATAACCTGCATATTCACTATAATAATTATTGTAAATGATAATTTGAACAGCTTGAACTCCATTTATAATTATAAACGTAATCATAAATAGAAAAAGATATTTCTTCATTATCCTGATCTACTAGTCTTCTATTGAACTGTTACTACTATTCCAGTTGGTGCGCTGAAAGAGTTTACTCCGGTGTCTAAAGTAAAGGTCATGGTCTGGCCAGAAGAATATGGTCCTTTGAAGGTCAATGTGTTTAATGTAGTATATTGGTAAACATTAGATCCATAGTTCCATTGAACAGTTATAGTAAATGTAATTGTGGTCGATGATGAAGAACCTACCGATGCTAATTGAATTATAAGCACCCAATCACCTGAAGTAATAGCTGTGTGACATTCACCATTGTTGGTCCATGGACATGGTGTACTTGATGGAGTTTGAGAAACATGTGCTACAAAAAAGCCTTTAAATGATGCGGTGAAATTTCCTGTTACATTAAACAAAATTCCTTGATATGTTTGGTAAGTTGGTGTTAATATATTTATTGTTGTTGCCGCATATGCTGTTGTTGTTAATGTTAGCAATAGTAACACTGCTATTAAATACTTTCCACTTATTATCCCTCTTATTGATTGCATTAAGAGTAGGTGTTTTTTTTATTTAAATCTATCTTCCTACTTTTTAAAAATTTTTGAAAAATGTTTATATTTTTCCAAATTTTTTCTCATTATTATGATTACTCTTTGCTTTGAACTTCATTTAAACATAGATTAAAAGGACTTCTATATGAAATCTATCCAACGGTTCCTAAAGTTAGACTTTATGGTTTAACCTACTTTATAATGAATAATTTAACAATTTATTCTAAGACGAGTTAAAATAATCATGCATAATACATTTGCAGACCTATCTAATGCATACGGAAAGAATCACTTCAAAATAGATAAGCCCTTGCAAATCATGTTGGAATACTTTGAGAATAAAAAAGAAGATCTGAATAAAATTGGCGAATTTGTTGGAAATGATCTATACGAAATATCAGATTATATAGATAAAATTTCAAAGCCAAAGTTAATAACATGGTCAATTAATGGCGATAGAATCGATAAAGCTTGGATAAATCCTTTTCAGCGATTTGCATTGGAAAAATTAATAAAAGATTTTGAAATAAATAGGTTTCCCTATAAAGAGGATAACTGGTTTAAGCATTATGCTTCTATATATTTAATTTCCGATCCAGGAATTTCTTGTATAATCACTGTCACAAACCAGGTAGCTTATGCAATCTATAAATATGCTTCAGAGGATTTGAAGCAATACTTGCCACATTTAATAGGCGACACAGATTCAATAATGTATGGTGCAACTTGGTTTACAGAAATTCAGGGAGGGAGTGATCTTGGAGCAAATATAACTGAGGCAAAGTACGAAAATAAATTTTGGAAAATAACAGGTTATAAATATTTTGCAAGCAACGCTGGTCTAGCTGATTTAGCTTTAGTAACAGCTAAAAAGAAAGGTATAGAATATGGAGCAAAGAAAATAATGCTATTTTTGGTTCCTAGAATTAATAGCAACAACAAATTAAACTTTACAATAAGAAGACTCAAAGAGAAAAGCGGAACAAGAAGTGTTCCTACAGGCGAAGTTGAATTCAATGAATCTGAAGCCTACTTAATCGGCGATGAGGGAAAGGGCATTTATTATACTATGGAAAATTTAATAGTTTCGAGGTTGGCAAACAGTGTTGGGGCTTTAGGTATAGCAAGAAAAGCTTATTTGGAAGCTTACTATTATTCCCAAAAAAGAAAAGCATTTGGAAAATATTTAATAGAGCATCCTTTATTGCAAAGAGATTTACTAGATATGGAATTATTAATAGAAGGATCCTTAGCTTTAACCTTTAAAGCAATTTTAGAATTTCAAAAATGCTGGAAACAAACTCCTCCTTATAAAGGGCAATACCATTATGCAAGATTATTAACCCACATTGCTAAGAACATGACAGCAGAGGTAGCATCCTATGTAACTAAAACATCTATGGAGATATTAGGCGGTATAGGTTTCTTAGAAGAATTTCCCATAGAAAGATTACATAGAGAAGCTTTGATAACACCGATTTGGGAAGGAACGAGTAATATACATGCACTTGATATGCTTGAAGCTATCGAGAAAAAAGGGACGCATATAAACTTGCTTGAAGATATAAAGTTATTAAAAAATGAAATCAAGGAAAATGCTAGTTTTATAGGAGCTGTTGAAGATAAGATAAAGGATGCTTTAATATCAATTTCAAAATTAGATTCACGCAGTGTTCAATTTTATTCTAAGGATATTTTGAGTACGATAGGACATTCAATGATTGTAATAATGCTAGCCCATATTGGTACGAAGTTAGCTTTAAAGCGATATGTTGAACTATCTAGATTGTATTATGAAAGATATTTAGAAGGTAGATATAAGAGTCAAATCAACCCTGAAGAATTTATTCATATAGAATATCCTTAAACAATTGACTAACTTTAGTATTTTAAGATAATAGCAAATGAATTCTTCAATTCAATAAATTAATTACATTTTGCTCTATTTAAGATCTCTAACCATTAACATAATTATAGTCATAATAGGAATTTATCCAATATATGGTTAAGTTAATCGTATACTCTCTTATATTATAATTCATTGGATATTGGCTAATATAATAAGAATAGAATATGTTATTTCCGTTCAATTGAACACTAGCACCAGTACTTAGCTGACCTCCTCACCGCTCTAGAAGGGTGAGGGTTCCCTTTTAGAGAAGTTCATTGGTTCCCAGCATTGATTCGGAGCTACATCTCGCATTTGCTGGACAGTCGGGAGGATCTGAGCTTCCCCCATATTATCAGGTTTTAAGAAACCTTCATTAAAAGGGTAGCCAACCCTATATCTGGATTCTATTAAGAATCCTTCATTCAATAATTGCAATACTGATTGCTCCTCCTTAAGTCCCATTAAGCCTTTATCGAGCTTAGGAGGAGCGTCATTGAATTTCCTGAGAAAAATTTAAATTTTAATTATTTAAGTCTATTCATCCCCGCCATAAATGGTGAGGCTTTCATTTTTTGTAAGCAGCTATATTCGAAAACTTAACATATTTGAATTCAGGCAACTGTTCAATACTACAAAGGGAAGAGTTACTGCAATATACAGGAGTTTCAAGGGCAGACCATGTGTATTTAAGATAGTTAATTATATTTACGTTTAGATTTTATGAAGCAACAAATTCTTATGTTGTGTTTTCATCTATTATTTCAAAATACCATGTCTGCGCACCATTAGAGTAGACTGAAGGAAATATTTCTAAGAATAAATAATGTTGGTTTGGTATTGTTGCTATTTGACCATTCATTATGAAATAATATGCAGGTGTGGAAGGATATATTTCATAGAAAAGTCTATTTTGTTTTGTGATATTATCCCATGAATAACCAGTTTGTATTAAATAACTGACATTGTTGTAGACACCGCTGATCCCTAACCATAATCCAGCACCGGTTTCTGTATATCCGCCAACAGGAGTTTGAGGAGGTTGAGAAAATGAATATGTATAAGTATTCATTTGAACTATCATTAATGAGCTGGAACCATTGTACCATTCATAGCCAGCTATATTTTTAGTAATTGTACCAAATTTAACGATTGGTATTTTTAGTTTCTTTATTTTAAATATGCCATGATTAGTAAAGGAAATTGAATTCAGTAAGTAATAGTATGATGTAGCATTAACAATATATAAAAAGCTTATCCCGTAATCATTATGTTTATGCAGATAAAATCCCTGTACTGTTGTAGTATTATCTGGATTATTGTTAATATAACTTGCTACCTGATTTATCAAAGAACTGTTTGTTATATCAAGCCTAGCTATAATCTCCCGGATAATGTTGTATAAAAAAGAATTCTTTGTAGTATTCATATCTACTAGAAGAATTGGAGAATATGAATTGTTTCCTTTATTGCCTGGTAATTCTACTGATTTATGATTGTATAATATTATTCCACTAATAAGTAACAAAATTATTATCAATGATGAAATTATAAATATTTTAAGTTCTTTCACAAATGAAAATTGTTCGAAGGCCTTAATAAAAATTTATTTAAATATACAGTAAAACTAGCGATAAATATTTTTAATATAGCAAAAATTTTCCAAATTGAATAGAAATTTTACATTAAAGAATTCATTTACTAAAATTTTTATTAAACAATAGCATTTATATTTTCAGATACTTATTATTATATATGAGCTACATTTTTGGCTCTAAAGAATGGCTTGAAAGCTTTGCAAAGATATTGAACGAAGATGAAAGCTATGCAAGAGCTGCAAAGGATTGGGAAGACCCTATCACTTTAATTGTAACCGATTTACCTCCTAAGGTAAAAGAGTATTTTAAGAATGAGAGGGTTATTGTTTGGTTCGATTTATGGCATGGAAAATGCAGAAAAGTTGAAATTTTAAATGATCCTTCAGAAAGAATTTCTGGAATAACTTTAACAGGAAGCTATACAACTTTTAAAAAGATAGCACAGGGTAATTTGAGTCCTACAATTGCTATAATGACAGGCCAACTTAAAGCTAAAGGAAATGTAATGAGATTGATAACAAATGCAGGGGCATCCGCAGCTTTTGTAAACGCAATTAAAAGAGTACCTACACAGTTCTTGGAATGAAGGCTTTAAGATGGTATGCACCATATGATGTTAGGGTTGAAGATGTTGAGGAACCAAAGATCATAAATGAAACAGATGCAATTGTTAGAGTTTCTTTAGCAGGAATTTGCGGAACAGACTTGCATGTTTACAGAGGCCATTTCCAAATAATCCCTGGAAATATTATAGGCCATGAATTTATAGGGTATGTAGAAAACGTAGGAAAAGGAGTAAAGAGATTCTCAAAGGGAGATAGAGTAGTTGTATCTTGCTGGATAGTCGATGGTTCTTGCTGGTATTGTATGCACGGATTTTATACGCAGTGTGAAAAGATAAATATTTTTGGACTTGGACCATTATATGGCGAAGAAATCTCCGGAGCACATGCTGAACTTGTTCGGGTACCAAATGCCGATGTAATGCTTTTTAAAATTCCAGAGGAAATAAAAGAAGAGAAGATATTAACTTTAAGCGATGGATTACCAGCTGCATATGCAGGTCTAATAGAAGGTGGATTTAGACCTGGATACTCAGTTGCAGTCTTAGGATTTGGACCAATAGGAGCTATGGCAGCAATATGTGCAAGAGCTATTGGTGCAGGAGAAATTGTTACAGTAGATGTTGATGAAAACAGATTAAATTTTGCAAGAGATTTAGGATTCAAAACAGTAAATGCAAGAAGCACAGACGTTGCAGAAGAAGTGAGAAATTTAACAGAAGGAAGAGGAGCCGATTTAGTAATAGAAGCTGTTGGAGGAAGCATGGAAACAATAGATAAAGCTATAGAAATTGCAAGAAGAAAAGGAACCGTTAGCGTTGTAGGCTTGCACGCACAAGAATATAACAAGTTTCCAGCAGGCCAACTTTGGATTACAGAAAAGAGGTTGGTCTTTGTAATAGGTGATACGATAAAGTACAGAAATGAATTGTTTGAGCTAATAAAGAACAACAGAATAGATGTTTCTAAGATTATAACTCACAAATTTAGCTTAGATGAAGCTCCACAGGGATATGAAATGTTCGATAAAAGAAAAACTTTTAAAGCTGTAATAAAACCTTAATTACTTTATTCCGATTATTTTTAGCTCTTCTTCAATTACTCCTTGTGATAATGAAGCAAAATCTTCTATACTTCTTCCGAAGGATTGTGCTAAGCTTGAAAAATAGCCTATAGTAGATAGTACTGAAGTTGCACATTCATTAAGTGTTTCCTTTACAACCTCCTTTATTTCTTCATTTTTTTCTGAAAGGTATTTAATATAGTAAGCAGCAAAAATTGTTTGCCTTTTCTCATCTACGTTTATCTTTTTATAAGCTTCATATAGATTTTTGAACTTTCCTGCAGAAAATAACATTTGCTCAAGAGCTATAAAGCTTGTATTATAAAGAATGCCATCTGTAGCAAGATAATACATTGTAAGGAAGGAAGCAAGCTTTTTCTCGTTCATTTTCTTCTCCAAATCATTAAGAAGTTTTCTAGGCTTTGAATAAACTAATTCATAGTAAGATTCAGAAACTCTAGTTTTAAAATCTATAGCTGTATCCTCTCCTGCAGTAATCAGTACCCTTTCAAAAATATTCGCATGAACAGTATTATCTCTAGCATGTGTTAAAAGGAAAAATCTTGCATCTTTTTCTTTAATTATAGTTGCAAGCCTTGAAACACCGATTAATACTTCATACTCTCCCATAAGTTGATGGAAGAACAAATCTGCCAAATATTTCCTTTGATCTTGATTTAAGTTATTCCAGTCACTCTTATCAGCTTCTATATCAATATGTTCAGGATTCCAAGTTTCATTCAAAGCTCTTTTCCACAAATTTTCTATTTCTTTCATAAAGATTAATTGAGTTATAATTTATGAATTTTGCTAAATTATTTTAAATGTCTTCTAATTGCTCCAGCGATGTTATATATTGCTACTTTGGAAGTTTCAACGAGGTCGATTAAATTAATGAAACCATGAATCATTCCTTGATATCTGATGCATGTTACTAGGTTCCCTTTTGACTTTAAAATGTTTGCATAGGTCTCCCCTTGATCTCTTAAAGGATCGTATTCTGCTGTTATTATTAATGCAGGAGGCAGATTGCTTAAATCGGCAAACAAAGGAGAGGCATAAGGATGAAGATAATCTTTTGGATCTTTAAAATATTGTCTTCCAAACCAGCTCATTTGTTCAAAAGTTAGGAAGTATCCTTCTGAAAATTCAACTACTGAAGGGGACAAATCTAACATGTTAACTACTGGATAAATAAGAACTTGATATTTTACTATTTCTTCTTTTTTATCCTGGAAACAATACTTACAACTGTAGCTAAGTTTCCTCCTGCACTATCTCCTGCAACAGCTATTTTGGATGCGTTAGCATCTATCTTATTTGCATTAAGATAAACCCATTTTAATGCTTCATAGCTATCATAAACTGCTACGGGAAATTTATATTCAGGAGCTAATCTATAATCGACTAATATAACTAAACATTCTGAAGAATTTGCCAGAAGTCTACAAACGTTATCGTAGGTATCAAGATCACCTAAAACAAATCCCCCGCCATGGTAATATACAATTGCAGGATAGGGCTTCTCGCCTTTAATTGGCTCATAAATTCTCAACTTTATTTTTCCTCCATTTACACTAATTTCTAAATCTCTAACGTTCTTAACTTCAATTTTTGAAGAAATTAGCATTAATGATGCTTGTTTAAATAAGTTCCTAAATTCCTGAGGAGTAATTTTGGAAAGGTCTGGTTGTGGAAGTTTTGAAACTAAATCTAAGAAATTCTTAATTTGAGGATCCAATACCATAGTTCTTTAAAGGAATCTAGCAATAAAAAATTTTTGTATATGGTAAAAAATAGCTTATAGATTAATTAAAAAATTATAACAGTGTTCAAACAATATTAAATTCCTATGTATAAAATGAAAATATTGATATATTATGCGATCCATTAATTTTTGTTAAAAAAGATACACTCAATAATTATATTATTTTATTAGCTATTTTTACAATAAGAATTAGATTTTGGATATAGTTAACCTGTATTTATCCACCTATGACTGATTTGCTAGCTTTCTATCCGTCCTAAAGGACAAGGGTTCCCCTCAATTGATTCGGAGCTACATATTGCATATGAGGGGCAGTCGAGAAGCTCAGAGAACCCCATTTAAATTCAATATTTCAATTATAATGGATAAGTCAACCTTCTAATTAGTTGATTTTTGGTATTATCAATCTAATAAATATGAAAGTAGCTTTAATCCAGCCCGATTCAAGAAAGGAAAAAAAGTATCAAGCGTAGTTTCATTAATTGAAGAACCATCATTATTTGGTTGTGAATTAGCATGTTTGCCTGAACATTGGATATTTACTAAAGATTTTAATTCAATCTTAAATTCTTTTATTTATGTTGTAAGAAAAAACGAAATAGCTATATTAACCGGGGGATGTTACGTTGAAAATAATGATGCAAAGGAAATAGTTTGCTATGCAATAAATAAGGAAGGGGAAGTTATAGGTTCCCAAAAGAAAGTTCATTTGTATGAGGCAGAAAAGGAAGTAGCGATACCAGGCAATGAATATAACGTATTCGATATAAACGGATACAAAGTGGGGGGTGGCTATTTGCTATGATTTGGTTTTTCCTGAAGCTATAAGAATATTGGTTTTGAAGGGGGCTGAAGTAATCTTTGTTCCTTCAAGAATTAAGAGAATTTCCTTTGAAGGATGGAAAATATATGCATTAGCAAGGGCTTTGGAAAATCGAGTTCATTTAGCTTGTCCAGCAACTTTACTACAACCAGAATTCCCTGGAAAAAGTTTCGTAGTAGATTTCGATATTTTTGAAAACCGGTATGTAATACCTAAAATTGCAAAGTTTGCTGAAGAATATGAAACAATCCTTATATATGATTTCGAACCTGAAAAGTTAGAGATGTTAAGAAAAGAAAGGCTGAAAAGCAGAAGGCCGGAGACTTATTCTTATTTAGTTCAAATATGAGAAGCTAATAAATTCATAAACCTTGAAGGATATTTTGGAGACATGGAAAAAGACTATGAAATTGCAATCTTGGGAGGAGGTTGCTTTTGGTGTACTGAAGCAATCTTTAAAAGGGTTAAAGGGGTCATAGAGGTTGTTCCTGGATATTCGGGCGGATGGGTTGAGAATCCTACTTATGAGCAAGTTTGTAGCGATGAAACAGGACATGCAGAAGTTGTGAAAATTGTATTTGATCCGAAAGTAATTAGCTACAGAGAATTACTTAAAATATTTTTTACAACGCATGATCCTACCACTAAAAATAGGCAAGGAAACGACGTAGGTTCTCAATATAGGTCAATAATAATCTACATGAATGAAGAACAAAGAAAAATAGCCGAAGAAGAAATTAAGGAAGCTGAAAAAATTTGGAAGAAAAAAGTTGTGACCGAAATTACGCCTTTTAAGGCTTTTTATAAAGCTGAGGATTATCACATCAATTATTATGAAAGGAACCCTTACAATCCTTACTGTATATTTGTGATTTCGCCAAAAGTTTCGAAATTTGAAAAAGTTTGGAAAGAATATTTAAGAAATATTGAATAGGAAATTAATTCAATTATATTCAGGGCTCGATTCCTTCACACCGTTAATGATGAAAATGCTCTTATTGATTCTTAACTACAATTACATTAATCGGATTTAGCTTAAACTTTCTTTTTCTAATTTTAACTTGTGCTAATAAAAATATATTATTCTTTAATCATCATAATTTTCCTTCCGAAAGTTTTTTGATAAAAAGTATTTCCAAATTTTAGAACTAATTTAATTCTCTTATAGGCCCAGTTTAGCCTTTATTATTGCTATATCTTCTTCTATTTTTCTCAATCTTTCATTTAATAATGCTCTGATATCTCTTCTCAGCCTTCTGAACTCAATCTTGATGTCTTTTCTCAAGTCTTTTATGTCATTTTTAACACTTCTAATTTCCTTTAAAGTTTCTTCTTGTAAGCTTACAACTTGTTTAAAATTGTTATCTGTTCTAGTAGCGAAGTCTCTAAACTCTTGCCTGTAATCTCTAAATTCATTTCGAAAATCTTTAAACTCTTGTCTAAAATCTCTAAACTCTTGCCTGTAATCTCTAAATTCGCTCCTATAATCTCTGAACTCTTTCCAATAATCCATGAATATACTTTGCATTGAACCAAATCCTTCTTGTAGCTCATCTACCAAATCACCATATTTTATCGTAAAATATTTTATATTAATATCATAAGAAGCAGGTTCTTTCTCTATTTTTGTAACTACCATAGGGGGAGGGGAATTGGTTATAGCTTCGATGAACTTCTCGATCTTGTTTTCCTCTCCTTGAACGAAAATACTTACAGAACCATCCAATTCATTCTTAATATAGCCTTGTAAAGATAAAGCCTGAGCGTTATCTAAAGCATATCTTCTAAATCCCACCCTTTGAACCCTGCCAAAGACCTTTATGTTATAAGCTTTTAATTCCACAACTACTTTATATGATATAAATATTAAAGCTTATTATGCATCGCAGGTTGTTTAAGTTTTCTTTATCGTGAATTATCGGGCTCCGAACTTTGAAAGTTATTCTCTTTAATGAATATTTCAATTAAAACAATTATTACAAAATTGAAAGTTTATTCCTTAAGTGCTATATTCAAAAAACGTAATATCTTAAAGTTAAATTTCTGATAGGAAATTCAGTGACGCTCTTCCTAAGCTTGATTGAGGGCTTAATGTGACTTAAGGAGGAACAATCAACATATAGCATATTTTTGATTTTTTCTATGAAGGATCCTCTTTAAAATTTCAAATTTCGGGACATGAGAAATTAAATGGGAGGGTTCTCTGAGCCTCTCGACTTGCTACCAAATGAGAGATGTAGCTACGAATCAATGGTGGGAACGACGAAACACTTTGAAAAAGGGATGCAAGATTGATGGATTCCAGATAAATCTATAGTCATAGATTTGATGCCTTTAACATCTACGAATAAGATTGATAAAAGCTTAGAGAGAGACTAGAAAAGCTAAGCTAAACCGATTTTAGCTTTAATAACTTTTATTTCTTCTTCAATTTTTCTAAATCTTTCATCTAAATAACTTTTAAGATCCAATCTAAGTTCTCGAATTTCTTTAATTGTTTCATCTTGCTTTTTAAGTACTTCCTTTGCATCTTGCTTAATTTCTTTGATATCGCCTTTCATTTCCTTAATGTCATCTTTCATTTCCTTAATATCAGATTTCATTTCTTTAATGTCACTTTTCATTTCTTTAATATCGCCTTTCATTTCCTTAATGTCACTTTTCATCTCTTTGATATCTCCCTTCATCTCCTTAACATCTCCTTTCATTTCCTTAATGTCCATCCACATTGCAGAAGCATATTTTACTGCTGTAGCCATTCTTTCACCTATTTCATCTTCTAAAGTACCGTACTTTATTTCGAAAAACTTGAATTCGCCAGTAGCATCTCTTATGCTTTTGATTTGGACATCTTCAACTTCTATCAGCCCTTTCTTTATGTTAATTTCTGAAATAAATTTCTTAATTATTCCTTCTTCGCCTTCACAAACGATTCTAACATTTCCATCCTTTAAGTTTTCAACAAACCCTACAATTCCTAGGCTTCTTGCAACTTCTTCTACATAATCTCTATAGCCAACTTTTTGAACTTTTCCTTTAGCTATTATTTCGAATCTCTTCACCATAGCTAATTATGAAAAAGCTATTTAAATATTTGACTTTGGATTATAATAAATCTTATTTTAAAATTTTTATGATCTAATTTATTTCAAAAATATAAAATGATTTTATTAGAAAATTGGAAAATAGATAAAATTCAATAATCTATTGGATTGGTAAATTAGCTATCTTTGAATGTAATCAAAAATAATTATCACTTAAAAGTTATCGCTTATCGATGGAAATAGCTTTTTCAAAAGACTACGAGAACGCAGTAGAAATAGCTAAAGATTCTTTAGATTTCTTTTCGCTTTATTGGTTTAAATATTGGTTAAGGAGAAGTCGACTCGTTGAAGCGAGGATAAATGATGCAAAGGTAGCAGTTGCTCTAATATTCATAACTGATACCATTTGCGGCAAAACAGGTGTTTATAGAATACATAAAGGTCAAGAAAAGATTTTCAAAGCAAAGATATGTCTTATAGGATTGGGAGGTTTAGGATGTCCTATTTTTCAACAATTAGTTTCAATGGGAATAGGATTTTTAAGGATTGTAGATAGAGATGTGGTTTCAATAACTGATCTGCATAGACAATATCTTTATAAACCAGAAGATGCAGGTAAGATGAAAGTAGAAGTGGCATTTGAAAGACTTAAGGCATTAAATCCTGGCGTAGAAATAGATCCTAAGCCAATTGCAACAACTGTGTACAATGTTGAAGAAACGATAAAAGACTTTGATCTTGTTATTGATAGCACGGATTCTATAAGAGCAAGGTATTTAGTTAATAGGGCTTGTTTAAAGCTAGGTATACCTTATATTTATGGTGCAGCCATAGAGAATCAAAGGCGCTTTCACTATTTTGCCAGATAAAACAGCATGTTTAGAATGCATATATCCAGGTCTTAAGGATGAAGATTTACCTACGTGTGCAATTGTTAGCGCTCATCCTTCTGTTCTTGGCATAATAGCTAGCATTCAAGTAAGTGAAGCAATTACATTAATAACAGGAAAAGAGCCGATATTAGCGAACAAGCTCCTTCTTGTAGATTTGAATAGCCTTTATTTCGATATTTTGAATTTAAAGAGAACAGAACAATGCCCTGCTTGTAGCAATTATCCTAATGTTGAATTAATTAGTTATACAGAAAGTTATGAAATAGGTTGCGCAAGAGAGGGTAAAGGAGTATTTTATTTATATCCTTCGAGCAAAATTAGTTTGAATTTGGTAAAGCTTCAGGATAAATTAAACAATGAAGGATATAAGGTTTTAAGTAAAAATAAGCTCTCAATAAATTTTGAACCTGAAAAAGGAATTAAAATGAGCATCAGTAGCGAGGGATTCTGCGTCACATAAGTAAGTTTCGAACTAGCTTCACAAAAAGATATTGAAGCTAAATTAATAGGAATTTATAAAAAGTCCTTCTTTAAGAATGAAAAGACTAAGAATAATTACTCCTGCTTCAAGTGCTAATCTAGGTCCTGGTTTCGATGTATTTGCAATCGCTTTAGAAGAACCTTTCGATGTAGTTGAAGTTGAATACCAAGAGTCTGAGAGAGTGAAGATAGAACTTCAATTAGAAGGTAAATATCCTGTTCCAAGAACATTAAGCGAAAATATGTTGACTGCTTTATTGTTAAATATCATGGATGAATACGATTTGAAAGGAAATCTCAAAATAAGATTGCAGAAAAACATACCTGTAGGAATGGGGCTTGAAAGTAGCGGAGCTTCGTCTGTTGCTTCAGTCTTGATAGCATGTAATATATTTGATTTAAAACTAAGCCAAAAGGAAATTATCCATTTAGCTGGAGAAGGAGAAAAAATGATAGCAGGCTCGCCGCATTATGATAACGTTACTGCATCGTTATTAGGAGGATTTGTAATCGTACCGAGTAAAGATTCAGAACCTATTAGATTAGATCTAGATAATAATTTGAGACTATCTATAGCTATGCCTAAGATTGATTTACCTCTTAAGAAAACAGAATTTGCTAGGAAAATATTACCTCAAAGTGTTTCTTTAAAACAAATGTGCGAAAATATTTCTAAAGCAAGTAGGATCATTTACGCCTTTATTTCAAAAGATTATTCACAATTAAAGAGCGCAATAAATGATGAAGTGATAGAAATCCATAGAACTAAGTTCATTCCTGCTTATGAAGAAGTAAGAAATGCTGCATATGAAAATGGTGCCTTAGTAGTTTGTCTTAGCGGAGCTGGCCCTTCTATTCTTACAATTACGTCCGAGAAAGCTAAACCTGAGCTGGTTTGGAAGCTATGCTTGATACTTTCAATAAAGCGGGTATAAAAGCTGAAGGTTTTATAACAAGTGTAAGAAATGGATCGAAAGTAGAGCTTTTGGCTTAGTTTTATAACTGCAGGTTCAGTTATTTCAATTGATTCGGCTCAATTCTAGGAATTTCCAAATTATCAAAATGTTTATCAAAGGATATTATTCCTTTAACATTCAAACTTTTAGCGGCTGAATATTGGATTGCATCATCTATATCTAATTTTTTCTTTTCAACAAACTCTAATGCTTTTAATAAATCTGATATTTTGCTACGATAGATCTTTATGCCTTTGTATGAAGAAAGACTTAATAAAAAAGTCTTCAAACCGTTTATTAAATTGTAATTAGAAAGTATGATCATTATAGAATATATTGAAAAATCTGTTATCGCTGCTTTTATTTCTTCATTCTTTATTTTATTCAGCAATATCTCGCATTCTTCACTTCTAGCTTGTGCAAGCATTACTTCTAAAAAAATATTTGTATCGATCAAATACATCTCATTTAGTCCAGATCTTTTTTGCTAGATGTTGCAATTCCACAGAGTTCATCTTAACTTCAGATAGTAATCCTTTTATTGCTTTAACAGGATCTTCTTCAAACTTCAAATCTTCAATACTATTTAGCCAGTTCTCTATAGCTTCTTCTGCAGCTTTACTTAAAGCTCCTTTCATATAACCAAATCTTTTCATAGCAGCTTCCCTGAATCTTTCTTCTAGCTCCTTTCTTATCTGTACTCTTAATCCTGACATAAGTTATTATGGATTAATTAAGATAAATACTTTTTACCATATCTCCTTTTTATTAAATCTAAACTTTTTTAGCTTATGTGTAGAATCAAATCTTAAAAATTTCAATTTAGAAAATAGTTTTGATATTAGTTAATTTTTCGCTAAATTCCCAAAGTTTTTTAGCTAATTCCCTATAACTTATTTAAGATGATCTCTCTTCTTTTTGTCAAAGAAATATTTGCCTGTAATATTAGCTACTTCTTCTGAGCTTGCTAAATAAATAATAGTTTCGGCTCCTTTTTCTGGGCTTCTGATGAAAGGATAAGCAAAGATTATAAGTCTGCACAAAATTCCTGCATTCTTCCATATTCCAGTTCTCACAAAGCCCGGATGCATACAATTAACCGTTATTCCTTTTCCTTCAAGTCTTCTCACTAGTTCATAAGTGAAAATTATCAAAGCTAATTTAGATTGTGCATAAGCTTTTATTCCATTGTATTTTCCTTTGCAAAATACGCTTTCAAAATCTATTCCTTTTACAATGATATTGCATCCGAAGCTACATTTATTATCCTTGAAGGTTTCTTGCTAATAACTTATCTAAGAGTAAGTTAGTCAGTAAGAAAGCGGCCAAATAATTTACAGCGAAAGTACTTTTAACTTTAAGATATTTAAATCTATTCATTCCAGCCCTAAAGGGAAGGCTTTCATTTATGTAATTAATAATTATTAGTTATTAACAGAATAATTTTTTGATGAGCTTGGAGGAATCAATAATTTTACAGAATATTAAAGAAGTATGTAAGAAAATATCTGAGAATGCAACAAAGGTGGATAGCGAAGGAAGATTTCCCAGAGAAAATTTTGATTTGCTTGCTTCACAAGGATACATGGGAGCTTTTATACCAAAGCCTTACGGATTGGAACTTAGTCATAAATTATTTGTCAGCATAGTTAAAGAAATTGCGAAAGCATGTGCTTCAACTGCTTGGATCTATGTAACACATTGTGCAGCTACCCATAGTTTTGTTTCAACCGCAAATGAAAAACAAAAAGAAAACTACCTACCAAAGATATCAAATGGAAAAATTATAAACCTAGCACAAACAGAAAATACAACAGGCGCAGGTTTAACAGGAATTGAAACAACTGCAAAAAAGGTTGGAAATTACTATATTCTTAATGGATCAAAGAATTTCATCACTGCAGCTCACGGAGCTGATATTTTTATAATTATAGCAAAGAACTTAGAATTAAAAGAACAGTTCCCAAAAAATCTTTCAGGATTTATCGTAGAAAAAGGCAAGTCTGGATTTGAAATTGGTCAAAGGTATGATTCCATGGGTATGAGAGGTATAGGATGGGGCGAAATAATATTGAACGACTGTAAAGTTCCTGAAGAAAACATACTACAAGACGGTATTAAAGCTATAAATTCAGGAGGCCATGTTGGAATGCTTGGAGCTTCGACAATAGCCTTTGCCTTAGCCGAGGCAGCATACGAAACCTGTAAAAACCATTTAAAGCAGAGAATAATTGCTGGACAAGCTTTAGGACAAAGAGAAGGAGTAAGAGCTGTTTTCTCTGAAATGGCAACAGCCCTTGAAGCTATTAAGCATATGATAGAGTTTGGAATAGATGCTTTAAAAAGAGACTCCTATCCTGATCTTCTTAAAGTGAAGAATTTCGTAACTGAGAATGCTTTAATTATTATAGATAAATCAATGAGATTAACAGGCGCACATGGATACAGCAAATTGCTTCCCTTAGAAAGATACTATAGAGATGCAAGAGCTACATTATTACACTTCCAAACTCTGGAGCTAGGTAAAAACATTCTTGGAGGAATAGCTCAAAATATCTAATCATTTTATTTCTAAGAGAAGCTATCTAGCTTTTCATTTTCATTAAGTTCGAATGCTTTAAAACCTAGATTTTTGAGATACTTAGCAAATTCTCTTGAATACCCGTGAAAGGTTGCAACCAATTCAGGATTACATTTCTTTACATAATCAACAAGTTCATAGAAATCAGAATGATCGCTTAAAGGAAACATAAAGTCATATTCGTTCGTTTCTTTTCTTATAAGAGACCATCCCGTGAAAGCTATACTTACCGTTTTATACTTGTTCTTTATTTCTCTTGAATATTTTGGATTCATCGGAAGTATTATAACATGTGGGTCTTTTTTAAGGAAACCATTCGTTTCTGCTTCTGAAAGTCTAATTGAATCTTCATCTTTTAAATCTATGCCCAATTTTCGATAAATTCTGTTTATTTCAAATATGATATCGTGTATAATAAGTGGCTTATAATTGTTAAAAAGATAAGTTAGTAATTGAGCTTTTCCCAACTCATAGCCACAAAGAGCAATATGTCTTCCAGAAGCCAAATTTTTCTCTATTAATCTTTTTGTTTCAGAAAGTATTTCTTCCAGAGGAGGAAATTTAAAGTAACTGATACCGTAAGTAGATTCAATTATCAAGACTTTACAGTTTACAGCTTCCGCACCTTTTAGGTAACCTCTTTCTCTTACACATATATCTCCTGTATAAAGAATCTTATCGTTGACCAATAGAGATTTTGAACCTAGAATATGGCCTGAATCAAACATCGCTAAATTTCTATCTTCCTCGATTATAGAATCATACTTTAATCCTCTAAACTTTGATAACGCAATTGTTTCCCTGGAAGCATATAATCTGTTGACTTTTTTCGGTAAATGATCAGCATGAGCATGGGATATGAAACTAAGATGTGAATCATAATCATCGGTATCTAGAGAAATTCTAAGATTGTTTTCTATTAGCAGTATTCCTTTGTTCTTTTTGTATATTCTCAATTTAAAATATTAATTTAGCTCATGTTTAAAAATTTGAATAACATAATATCTTCATTCATGAAAGTTAAGTATTACGATATTTATCTCGAGTTTGAAGATGAATACTTTACAGGAATCGAGAAAGTTTTCATAGAGACAGATGAAGATATTAAATTTGATTGTAACGTAAAGGTAAAAAATGTAAAAAATGAAAAAGGAATCAATATTAAGTTCGATTTAATTGAGGAAAAGCTAGTCATATACACAGGAAAATATTCGGGAGAAATATGGATAACCTTTGAAGGAAAAGTAAGCAAAGAGTCATTAGTTGGAGTGTATAAGGCAAAGGAAATTATCACTACACAGTTTGAGCCAAACTTTGCTAGTAAACTTTTTCCATGCATAGACAATCCTGCATATAAAGCGGTTTTCAAGTTAGCTATTTGTGTAAAAAAAGGATTAGACGTTATTTCGAACATGCCAATTGAAAGTGTCAAAGAAAAAAATGGCAAAGTAATTTATGAATTTAAACAAACCCCTCCCATGTCAACATATTTATTATATGTAGGGATAGGAAAATTTGAAGAGCTAAAAAAGGAAAACGTTATTATTTCAACTTTAGAAGGTAAAAGTTCAAGAGGAAAATTTGCTTTGGATCTCGCTTTAAAGTGTTTGAAATTTTATGAAAATTACTTTGAAATACCCTACGAGCTTCCAAAATTACACTTAATCGCAATACCTGATTTTCTCTTTGGCGCTATGGAAAATTGGGGCGCAATAACCTTCAGGGAATCTTCGTTATTAATTGATGAAAATTCAAGCTTGGAAAATAAAAAGAGAGTTATTACAGCAGTTTCGCATGAAATCGCGCATCAATGGTTTGGGAATTTGGTTACTTTAAAATGGTGGGATGATCTTTGGTTGAATGAAAGTTTTGCTACATTCTTAGAATTTAAATGTGCTGAAAAAATTTATCCACAATACAATATCTTAGGAGATTTTGTAAGAAGCGTTTCAAGAGCTTTATTCATAGATTCTCTATCTTCAACCCATAAGATAAAAGCGGAAATTAAAACTCCTGTAGATATAAACGAAGCTTTTGATGAGATAAGCTACGAAAAAGGGGCAGGCATACTACGAATGGTTGAATCTTACTTGGGAGAAGAAGAATTTAGAAAGGGAATAATATCCTATTTGAATAAGTTTAAGTATTCAAATGCAACTGCATACGATTTTTTTGAGTCCATAAAATCTACATTTTTAGAAGATTGGATTTCGAAGCCAGGATACCCACTGATAATCATAGATGTAGATAGAGACAAAATATTGATTGAACAGGAAAGATTTTCACTTCTTAAAAACGTTGAAGAAATTCTTTATAAAGTTCCTCTTACCCTTGAAGTAAATGGAAAAACTATAAATAAAATAATTGATAAAAAGTCCGATCAAATAATTTTGAATGAAAATATTGTAAAAATAAAGGCAAATGTAAACAGGACAGGCTTCTATAGAGTATTTTATAATGATCTCAGTTTGGTCAAAAATTTAAATGATATTGAAAATGCAGGTTTAATTGACGATTATTATAATTTCTTCATCGCTAAAAAAATTAGCTTTAATGGATTTGTTAATTTAGTTAAAGAAAGAGAGAAATATAAAGGAATTACAACTTCTGAAGTTATTTCATCTATACTAAGTAATTTATCTAAAATAAATCCGAGTAAATATAAGAATTTGTTTGAAAATTATATTTATGAACAGATAAAAATCTGGGAAAAAGAAGAAAATGAGGAGGGTAAATCTCTTTATCACAAGCTAATCACCAGAATGTGTTTTATTAATGAAGATTTTGCAACTAATTATTATAAACTATTTTATAATTATGAAAACCTAAGCTCGGATATTAAGGATGTTGCAGTGGTAGCTTATGCTGCAAAAACCTCTGATTTTGAAACATTGTTTAAAAAATATTCCGAATACACTTTCGATGAAGATAAAGAGAGATTTCTCAATGGAATCTCAGCCGTAAGAGATCCATTGGTTTTGGAGAGATTCCTTAAATCCATGAATAGTATAAAATATCAGCATTTATTCACTCTTATTAGCTGGTTTGCCTACAATTCATTCATAAGGAAGGAATATTATTCAATTTTCATGCAAAATCTAGATAAGTTTAAAGAAATCGCAATAAAAATTACTGGAGGAATTTGGGGATTTGGAATGCTTATAAGAAACGTTTTTCCTCAACTTAGTTTAGTAAATAAAAACGAAATAGAAGAAATTCTAGATAAATTGGAATACAAGGAGCTTAGTAAAGATATCAATTATACAAAAGAAATGATAAAAATTAATGAGATTCTATTCAACCCTGATTAAGAATAGAATTCATAAAGCTTTCTTGTAGTATTTTTCGTAAGCTGAATTGCATCTTTAATTTTAATTTTAAGAATTTTAGAAACGTTTTCCCAAGGCCTCCCTTGAAGCACCTTCATTATCATCAACCTTTCTTCTTTCTCAGTCAATTTAGTTCTTTCTTCCAAAGTTGTTAAAAAATGAGCTTTAACTAAAGCTTTTATAGCATCGACAGCTGACTCATAAAGTAACAGATCTTTTAGATAACTTTCAACTCTTAATTTTTGTGAACCTGTAAACTTTGGTTCAGCCTTATGCTTTCCAAAAGTTTTATACAATAAAAGCCAAGCTATTTCACTTGGTATATCATAGTAGCTATCATGTAAGCTTTCAATAAACCTAATTCTAAATTCTCGATTGAGTTCTTCTAAATACTCTTCTGCTTTATAGCTATAAGACTTTATCACAGCTACGCTATATTCTCCTGAAACCGGATTCCTTCTCGGTCCTATGAAAATTGGTACATAATTATTTTTAATTAACCAGAATCTCAAAAGATCCCCTGTTGCACCAAAGCTACTACCTATCCAATCCAAGCTTTTCGATTCTTCTTCAATGTTTTTAAGAAGCCAAGAACCTATTCCTTTTCGCCATAGTTTTGGATGAACTGCAATTCTAAAAATTCTTGTTCCTTTTAATTTAGCGAATCTTTTCAAATTAGGATAATACCTTACTACAACACTCGGAATCAAATTTCCTCTAACTTTTTCAATGTTTTCAAGTTCATCAATGTTTTCCTCTTTAAGACCTCCTTCATAACACATATGAAGCGCACCTACCGCTTTATCTTCGTAAAAAGCAGCTCTTATATAATGCTTTGGAGAATCGGCAAGTAATGCTATATCATCTGGTCTGTTTCTATAATGAGTAAGGACGTATAAGCCAATTATCTGCCTCAATTTTGATTCTTCTTTTAAAAATAAACTTTCTTTTTCTATCTTTTCATAAGTACATTTTTCTGTGGAAACATCCTGCGGATTTTCTATAGCTTCAGGTTCAGCATCAAGTAGAAGGATGTCATATAGCCATTCTTCTATTGGATCATTTGTAGCATATCTTATTGGCTCTTTCATTTCAATCTCGATAAGCATCTTACCGAAGTAGTTCTTAAGCCTATTCGAAAAACGTACTGAAAAGCTCCTTCCTGTACCTTCATAGCCATGGATTGTTGATGAGAATATGCATTTCTTATATATTTTACTAAGAAAAATAAGAAAAGGTATTGGAATACTTGCAGCTTCGTCTACGATCCAAATATCAGCATCTATTCTTGAGGTTATCAAAGATTTGGCGTTTTTAAACACAATATTACAATTACCTGTGCTTACACTTTTTATCAATCCGCTTTCAACTAAAATCTTCCTATGCTTTATGTTTAACAGTTCTAAGCCTCTAATTAAAAATTGGAAAAAAGTTTGTATGTTTTCGAGGGAAGGCGCAGTGACTATTATTTTATTAATTCTTTCGTTAACTGCCAGCATTCCTGCAGCACCCAACCCTAGAATTGCAGATTTGCCTCTACCCCTATTGGATTTTATTATAACTGATGCAAATTGTTTTGTGTTGAACCATTCGAATACTTTTAAAATCCTTATTTGATCGTTTGTAAGACATTGTTGATAAATTAGCTTAGGTAAAACTTCTCCAAAATTTTCTGTGATTTGCCTTTCTTGGCTCTCAAAAACTATGTTGCCTTTTATGAAATATTCTTCATCAATATAGATTAAGTTGTTACGATTGAAAGTCTTAGCAAACATTCTTTTCTCAAACAATTTTTGAATTGTTTCTTTCTTTTCTGTCATTATTGATTCATGAAATTTTGTATTCCAAGAATCAACATTTTTATAAGAAGGGCCAACAATCAATATTATACCTCCTCCTCTAACAAGTTCTATCAGAATGCCTATATCGTTTGGTCTCATCTGCTTCGTTATATCAAGAATAAGTAAATCACAAGTAGATCCAAGTAATTTTTCTACTTCAGAATAACTATAGGAGTTAAAGCTTATCCCTTTTATTTCTTCAGCGATTTTTGAAACAGAAGCATCTTCTTTTTCATTATAAACGAAAACAGGCCTTTCTAATTTGCTTAGATTACTAAACTCTAGAATTATATCTTTCAAAGAAATCTTATCCAATACATTATCAGCCACATATATTAGCAACCTATATCTTGATTTAGCTATCTTTCTTACTGGATCCAGCAAATCGTCTTTGATTAAGGAAAAATTCACTATGAATTTTATTTTTCGTTTTATTTAAAATAGATTAGAATTAGTTATAAGCTAATAACAACGTATTAAAGTATGGAAAGGACCTTTGTACTTTTAAAGCCAGATGCCGTACAAAGGGGACTTATTGGAGAGATAATATCAAGATTTGAAAGAACAGGATTAAAAATAGTTGCATTGAAAATGATAAGACCAACAAAGGAACAGGCAATGAATTTTTATCCTTCAGACGAGGAATGGCTAACATCGGTAGCAAATAAATCTTTAACAGTTTATAAGCAACTAGGTATTGATCCAAAGAAAGATTTTGGAACAACAGATCCTATTGAAATAGGAAAAATAATTAAAGAATGGCTCGCAGAATTCATCGCTTCCGGCCCTTGCGTTGCTATGGTAATCGAAGGAAACAGAGCCATTGAAGTTGTTAGAAAAATTGTCGGAGCAACAAGACCATATGAAGCTCAACCGGGCACTATAAGAGGTGATTACTCTACTGACAGTCCTGAATTGGCTAATATATTGAAAAGGCCTCTTAGAAATCTAGTCCATGCATCTGACAGCAAGGAGGTTGCAGAAAAAGAAATAAAATTCTGGTTTAAAGATGATGAAATAATAAAATACAAAAGAGCAGATGAAAACATAATATACGGACTATAATAATTTCGGTCCCCTGCTCATTGAAGCCTCAGGCCACTTGCAGGGGGATCCTGCCGGATGTATAATATTATGTTTTATCTAAAATAAAAGCTTACCAAATCTCATGCATTGAAAGGCAAATTTTTCAAAGTGATTTATCATCCCAACATTGATTCAGAGCTACATTTCTATTTATTAGATAGTATCTTGGCTCATAAAGATGCCCAATTTAATTTTTTAGACCCATAGATTAAAAATTACAAAATAACAAATGGAATACTAATTAAACACAAAAGTATGCTTTTATACTGATTTATTCTCCCTTAAGTCACATTATTTCATTGATCAAGCTTATGAGAGGTTTAACTGAAATTCCTAGAATTTTAAAATAAATTTTTAAATTATTCATCTCCATTCTAAAGGAGGAGGCTTTAAATCTATTTAAAAATGGAAATACTTTTCACATGCCCACCTGGTCTTGAAGATATAGTAGCTCTTGAACTAACAGAAAAAGCAAAAGTTGAAAAAATAGAGATTAGACCTTTTGGAATAAAAGGAAGATTGCTTGCAATTGTAGATACTACGATTGAAAAATTGCTTTCGATGAAATCAGTAGAGCATATACTGATTTATTTGGGATCTTTTAACATCAAAAAAGATTCTGAAGGACTTAAGCAAATTTATGAGAAAATTAAAGATATAGATTTCAGTCAATATTTAAAAAAAGAAAACACTTTTAGAATTACTTCTGAAAGAAAAGGTCAACATAATTTCACATCAATAGATATTCAAAAGGTAGCAGGCCAAGCAATTGTTGATAAATACGGTAATAAGGTTAAGCTGAAGGGATTTGATGTAGAAATAAGGGTTGATGTTATCGATGAGAAATGTTTAGTTGGTATAGCCTTGACAAGTAAAGCTTTACATAGAAGAGGCTACAGAGTTTTCAACCATCCTGCAGCACTTAATCCTGTGATAGCTTATGGAATGGTAAGGCTTTCTAAATTTAAAGAGAATGAATTTTTAGTTGATCCTATGACTGGAGGAGGAACGATACCCATAGAGGCTGCAATGCATGTAGCTTGCAAAGCAAAAATTGTAGGTCTAGATATAAATCCTAAGTTTGTTGAAGGAGCAAAGCTTAATGCTGAAGTTGCTGGGGTTGGAAAATGTATAAACTTTGAAGTTTGGGATTGCTACAAACTTTCCGAAAAGTTTAAGGAAGTTGATAAAATAGTGACAAATCCTCCTTATGGAATCCGAATGGGCTCTATTAGTTATGTGAAAAGGTTATTTGCGAGATTCCTAGAACAAGCATATAAAGTGCTTAAAAATGAAGGAATATTTACTACATTGGCATTAAAGAAAATTCATCCTTTAGATTTGCTTGAGAAAGTTGGTTTTGAGATAATCGAAGAAAGAAATATATTGCATGGAAATTTGAATGTAGATTTAATAATTTGCAGGAAACTATAATAGTTAATTTAAGTTATTTTATACTTTGAAAGATTCTTTTTCCATTCATCAGGCAATTTAACTGGTTTACCGTTTAAATCTGTTAGCACGTCAACAACATGACCTTCAGCTACATTGCTTCCATTTTTTACTATCAAATGCTTATATACAATGCTTTTCTCACCTATTTTTTCTATCCATGTTTTAACCGTGATTAGATCATCAAATCTAAGAGGAACCAAGTATTTGCAACTAGCTTCTAAACAAAGGAATTTAAACCATTTTTTATCAAGTATTTCAGAATCTATTCCTACGCTTCTTAAAAGCTCAATTCTTGCTACATCAAAATAAATAAAGTAATTGGAATAATATACTATTCCCAATGCATCTGTTTCCGAAAGTCTTACCCTAATTTGAATTTCGTGAATCATATATTACAAATAAAATATTTCGAACTATAAATTGGTTTACATTTAATACCAAAAATCTCTCTAGTTTAAAAGATCTCTTATTTTTATAAAAATCTAAATATGATAGCAAAACATTAAGTTGGAATCTGATTAAAGTTAAATATTCAAACTTGAAAAAGTGTATAATGTCTATATTGATTCCATGGGAAATAAAACACTGATCTAAAAAATTAAAGAATTGATTAAGCCCGATGGAGAAATAACTTTCACTTTCCCTAAGATATTCGATGAGTTAAGAAACAAAAGTCTTTTTATAAAAGCACACTAAAAATTTGATAATCGCAGAATTTTTATCACTAACATGAAGCTTATACAACTACCTTTTTATGAGATTATTTAAACACTTGATCACATAAACTTTTCCATACAGGCTTATAAGTTTATCAATTTATTCTATCCTTCTTTATTCAGAAAGCTTTTATTATTCGATTTATAGTTCAGGGAGTAGATTTAAATAAGTTATTATAAAGTGGTTGAGTGTGCAGACTAAGAATTCAAATGAATTTAATGAATTGATTCAATTATCATTCAGAGATATTTTAAAGAAAGAATCTGGCAAAATAAGGATTTTAGTATTAGGGAGCGGATTTGGCGGAATGTCATTCGTTAAGTCTTTAGGTAAGAAAGTAGCTTCTAGCAAAATTAATGGAACAGTTGAGACGATCTTAGTAACAAGGAGAGCCTATCATTTATTCACGCCTTTGTTATACCAAGTATCTTCAGGATTAGTTAATGAATATCATATTCTAGACCCGATTCGTAATAGAGACTACAATTACAAGGTTATTGAAGCAGAAATATTGGATCTTGATTTGCCAAATAATAAAGTTATTACAGATGTTGGAGAAATAGAATACGATTACCTTATTATCGCTTTAGGTTCAGTTAGCAACGATTTTGGAATTAAAGGCGTTAATGAGTATGCAATATCATTGAAGACTCCTCAGGATGCAGTTAAAATTAGAAATAAAATTTTGGATTCTTTTGAAAAAGCTAATCTGCTAGAGAATAGAAATCCTTTAAGGAGAGCTTTGTTAACATTTGTTATTGTTGGAGGGGGAGCTACAGGTGTCGAGCTAGCAGGAACAATTAGAGATTATGTTAAAATGATATGTAAAAAATATTATAATATTGAATTTAATGAAACAAAAGTAATTTTGCTCGAAGCTACAAATAGATTACTTCCAATGGCGAGCGAAAAATTATCCAAAAAGTGCAAGGAGGATCTTGAAAAATGTGGAATAAAGATTATGCTTAATGCAAAGGTTTTAAGCGTAGAAAAAGACGGAATTTTGTTATCTAACGGAGAAAGAATAGAAACATTCAATGTTTTTTGGACGGCAGGAGTAAAACCAAACCCAATTATAGAAAAACTCCCTGAAGAACTTGTTCCTAAGAAAAAAGGAAAGATTATAGTTAAAGAAGACTTAAGACTTATAGGCTTTTCCAACGTTTTCGCAATAGGAGATTGTGCTTATATTGTAGATTATAAAACGAATAAGATTGTCCCTGCTTTGGCAGCTAGTGCTGTGCAGGAAGGAAAGTATCTTAGCAAAATTCTAATAGACGAAATAAATGGAAAAAAAGAACACAAACCTTTCACCTATAAAGATTTAGGCTTAATGCTCTCATTAGGAAGATTTAGCGGCTTGGTTGAATTTCCAAATGGAATAATAATTTCGGGATTTTTTGGCTGGCTTATTTGGAGAATGGTTCATTTAGTGAAAATATCCACCATGAGAAACAGAATTGGAGTTATGTTCGATTGGACAATGTCTCTGTTAAAAAGAAGAATTATAACAAGATCCGATTAATTTCCTTTATCATTATAAATTTTTATAAAAATAGGAAATAATACGCTTAATAATATAGAAAGTATAAAAAATGTATATATATCAAAAAACATAACAATTAATCCTCCTAAAATTCCTCCAAAGCTTCTAAAAATCCCTATCAGAAAATTCATGTTCGAAACGAAAGTCGCCCTTTCGTATACTTCACTTATTTGAGCAGAATATGAATATAAAGGAATCCATATGAAGAGCCAGAAAGGCAATGAATACAAAAACGCGAAGATAAATTGATTAGGATAAAATAATAAAGTAAGATAGTAAATCGGATAATATATACTTCCTACAAGCAAAGTTTTTTTAACCCCTATTTTATCTACGATTTTTCCCACGTATATTGATGCGATAACGCTTGTCAATGTAGATGTAAAATTTACAATGCCCCAATCCAATACATTTCCATTCAAAAAGTAAACATAGTAAGCAGGAACTATTGAAAAGAAAAGCGCAGGAACGATCACCATAGATGAATAGATTAAACTTGATAGCTTTGAGCTAAATAATGCCTTGATAATACTCATTTTTTTAGGATTTTTAACGTAGATCCTTTCCTCTTTAACCCTTAAGAAAACAATAGAAATTACTATTCCTGCCAAACTAAAAATTATCGTTGTTGATTCGAAACCAAAGTAGCTTATTATCAAACCAAAGAGTAAGCTTCCAAATAGATAGCCTAGGTTAATGAAAATATAAAACTTGCCTACCGAACTTCCTACGTTTTTATTCCTCTCTGTTTCGTAGGAAATAAATAAAGGTTGACCTACTTGAAGTAAAGCTGAGGCTATTATCAAAATAGGTAACACAAAATCTTTCAAAGAAATTGATAATAACATCAGCAAAGATCCTAGCAATATGAAAATATTTGAATATTTGATTCTAAAACCAGTCTTATCAGATAGAGGGCTTATGAAAATTGGGGCAATGCCTATAGAAAAAGCTGATGCTGCATAAATAAGTGCTGTAGCAATTATTCCACCAAATTTATAAACATAAACTGATAAGAAAATTAATGGGTATGTTACGAAAACGCCATAAATTCCATACAATAAATACAAACTATATTCTCTAATTATGTTAGTTTTAAATGTTAAACGCCTAAACACTTTATGGTTATTGTTAACTTTTATTTATATCTTAATCTTTTGCAATTTAACGCGAAACCACAGTTCATTACCGAGTGATAAGAAAATTCCTAATTCCTATAAATAAAAAATTATCTTTTAATAGAAACTCTTTACCAACATACGAAACATAAAAAAATTGTTAAAATAAAACCTGCTTCTATCCTCTCATACTTTTATTCATTGTATCGCCTAATAAAAAAATTGCTAAAAGACCAGGAATTGCTAGTCCAACTCCAAGAGCTCCTATGTATAACCACGCAAGTTTAGGATCACCAACAAATGCCAATATTAAGTTCCTAAAAGTGAAGCAAGAGAACCTCCTGCAGAATTACCAGATTGATATGCTATGTTTGTTCCCGAAACTCTCACGTTAGTAGAAAAATGTTCAGCTATATATGTTTGAAGCACAGCATACGGAATTACCCAGGCAGTAGCGTAATATATAATATGAAAAATTGTTGCAAAAATAACATTTAAGCTTACAATGGATAATATATATGGATATGTAAGAATTATTCCTGAAACAAGACCAAAGATAATCAAGGGCTTTCTGCCTTTTCTATCTCCTAGTAATGCAGCTATGTAGTTTATCAACATTGCTATAGCTAGCGCTAATGCATTTATTTCAATCACCACCATATAATTAAATCCTAAAACTTTCATGTATGCCAAGGCAAAGCTTTGACTGGTATAATAGAAAGAAACTAAACTAAATGATATCAAGCCTAATAGAAGGATTATTCTCCATTGACTTTTAATGACTCTTATTGATGGGAAATTTTCTAGTGCTTTTTTCTCAATTATTTCAATAAATAATAGACTTTCAAGGAGTCTTACTCTTATGAAAATTCCAACAATGGCCGCGAAGGCACCTATAATATAAAGAATACGCCAGCCATAAGTGAACAAAAACTTACCAGGAAAAGCTATAGAAACTCCTATCAATCCTAAAACTGCTGAAATCTGTCCAATGTATATTGCCATTGGAATCCAGCTTCCATATAATACTCTTCTTTTAGGCTCTAAAGTTGCAGCATATTCAACAAGCCAACTAGCTGCAGTACCATATTCTCCGCCCATTGAAAGACCCTGAAAAAGTCGAAAGAGTAAGAGAAGATATATTGATATTGGTCCTATATCAGAATATCCAGGCGTTAAAGCAATTCCCAGCATTGCACTACTCATAACAATAAGTTCATAAATAAGCGTGTTCCTTCTTCCAATTCTATCACCTAGATGCCCCCATAAAAAAGCTCCAACAGGTCTAGTAGCTTGTCCAGCAACAAAAAGTCCCATAGATAACACATATCCCCAAAGCCCCGCTTCAGGAGGAGCAAAAACAAATGGTCACACCAAAGCAGCAACAGTAGCTGTGAGGAGATAATCATAGAACTCGATTGAACTTCCTGCCAAAACACCTGCAACAAGCTTTCTTCGTTGCTTTTTAAATATTTCAAGTATGTCAGCTCTTACTCCCCAGCCGTTAAACTTATCCTTTTTATTCTCCCTTATAACGCGTGTTATATAACAATGTTATAAAAACTTAAGTAATAAAATATTACCAAATTACATAAAAAACCAAATCTTAAACCTTCAGGACCAAAAGGAGACCAGATATATGTCAAAAGTTTACTTGATAATAACCCTAATAAGTTATAACCTTTGGAGCATGATGATATTGGAGATTATTCTTAATACCTTAAGCGATCTTTTCTTCATTTTTTACGTGAAGCCTTGTTTTTAATTCTTTATACATTTGGGAAGTTATTTGAGGTATAGTTTACTTTAGAAAATTTTAATAATAAAAACTTGTAAAAGAAGAGTTTTGTATTAAAAAATCTTATCTAACTAGTATAGCTTTATTAAACTTCTCTATTTTATAGATTTGAAACGGTTAGTAGATTTATCTAAGATTAAAACATTAATATACTCAGCTGAAACATTTGAAGCTTTAAAGAATGTCCATGAAAGATTAACTTGGATAGACTCTTTATATGTTGCATCCGCTTCACTCGCTAGAGATAAAGCAGGAATCCCTATATCAAAAATATCAGAAGAAATAGGAGTAACTGAAGCTACAATTAGAAGACATCTGAAAGGAGAGACTAAAGCTGGAGAAATGGTTCTGAAAGCTTATGAAAGATTGTCAAAGGAAGGATTCAAAATAAATTTACCAGAAATTATGCAAGTTCAAAGCGATGAAGTAGAGAAGATTAAGCAAAAACTCAGTAGAATAAAAGAAAGTCTTCAAAATATTCTTAAAGAACTAGAAAGTTAATCTATCTCTCTTCTTCAGAACCTGCTTTTAGCATTTCAAGCCCTTCTGCATAAAGGAAACCTAGTATTATCCAACCAAGGAAAGTATATACGATAAACCTATTAAAAGATGGAAGAGAATAGAAGAAGGTTGCAAAGCTAATTATTGTAGCAATGACCGCTATAATTATCTCATAGTAGTGCTTTCTAATCCTTTTTGAGGCAATTCTAATTAGTGAGACATTAGCAGAAACATGAATGAATATGTTGTTTAGGCCAGCAAGAGCTCCAAAAATTATGAAAGTGTTAAAAATGCCAACAAAATACGCTGATAATGAAAGAACCGTTATAAATATAGCAGAGGTAAAAAGTTCTGAAAATAAAGGTTTTCCATTCTTAGTTTCTTTGCTTAAAAAATAAGGGAAGAATCTATCCTCAGCCATAGCTTTTATGGTTCTTGAGCTGGAAAGCAAATAGGCCATTCCTCCTAGAGTGCCATCATTTATTGCAATGAAAGTAATTGCAAGCAAGCCAATAATCCCAAATCTGCCTAACAAATACTTTACTAAATCTCCTGTGAAGTTCATTGCAGCGAGGGAATAAAAGAAAAATGTAGCCAAAAGCCCTCCAAGTAAGAGTACAGCAATCGCAGCTTTTCCTATGGCCTTTTCTTCAGCCTCTTTTGTTAATGGAGCAATTGAGCCGTATCCTGTTGGTATACCTAGACCGAAAATCACTGCGGCCAAGAGCTTTGAAGAAATTTGATAGGAAATTGGGTTATAAAAGTTCCAATGAGAATCATAGAGAAAGAAAATTGATAAAGATATCATAGCAAACATTTCAGCTAATGACATTATCATTGCATATACTGCTGAAGCTCTTATACCTGCAAGCATTAAACTACAGGCTAGAATTGATATTATCAAAGCTATGAACCATTGTTGAAGAAATATCGAAGGAAGATAGCTATAAAAAAAACTATTAAAAATCAGATAAAGCACATATGCGCCTCCTGCAAGCAAAGTCCCACCATAAGAAATTGAATAGAGAATGTAATTCCAGCCTGTATTAAGACCTAGTCTTGAAGTCAATGAATAGAAGGCATATACATAATAACCACCACCTCTTTTAAATCGTTTTGAAAGAAAATAAATTACTAAGCCATTGAAAAGAACGATCAAAGTTGCGATTATCATCGCAAGAGCTCCTTCTGTTCCTACTAGAATAATCATGATTGTTCCAAATGTTAATAAAGAAATAAAAGGGGCCTGTCCGCCAAAAGAAATAAACAATAAATCTGAAAAGCTAAGCTTTCGGATTTTCATTTTCAAAGACATTTTTTGCAAATGAATAACCTACATTTAAAGCTAAAAATTTAACCTAAACGCAAAAGTTTTTTAAGAAACGCAATTCTCCTTTCTTCCATTTCAGCTAACTCTTTTCTAAGCTCCTTAACCTTATTTTCAAAACTTAATCTTAATTTATCATCTTTTAACAAAGTAATGTTGTTAATCAAATCTTTGTAGTCTTTGAAGTAAACCACGCTATCTCTGCATATTTCCTTAAGTGCCTTCGTATTAGAAACTATTAGACACTTACCTAAAGAAATTGCCTCAAATAATATGCTCAAACTTGTATATTCCCTTTTCGTCATTGCAATAACAATATCCGCAGTTTTCATAATGCGAAGATAGTCATTATATTTTAAATAGCCTAAGCTCTTTATTCCCTTCAATTTAACCTTTTTACCAGTACAAATAAATAATGCTTCATCTTTAAGATGTTTGGCAGCTTCTATGAGATCATCTAACATTTCATCCGGTTTTAGCATTACGGTTGTAAACACTAGAAGCTTTTCTTTTTTCAAATAGAGACTTTCACAATCATTTAACAAAGGGTCATAAACTAATAGACTTCTATGTTTAATTGAAACAGGTATAATTTTTTTTATTAACTCATTATGGATTAATATCAAATCAAAATATTTTAAGTAATTAATAAAAGATAAATTCAGAATCTTTGACTTTATGCCCGTATTAACTATTAATCCAGTATGTAAATCTGCAATAAGTTTAAATTTTAAAAATTTTTTTAAAATTGAGAAAATAAAAACTATAAAACCTTGTGTAGCTTGAATGATTAACCAATCAGGATTAATTCTAAGGATTTTTATCGAAGAGAAAAATAAAGAAAAGACATAGGGAAATCTATCTTTATAGTAAACTAATTCTGAACCCAATTTTTCAGAAAGTCTTTTGCTTCTTGATGCAACACTTGAAAAGGCTAGAAACAGTACTTTCATTTTTTAATTTATTAATCCATCCGACTTTAAAATAATGTTTCAAAATTAGTCAATCTATTGAATAAGAAAAAAGGGAAAAGTGTGAAAAACAACTTTTTTAATAAACTGCATTATTTATTCGAAAAATAATTTTCAAAAAATTCTAAAACCTTTTTCACATGTTCTGAAGCTCTTACTTGCGAATTGTATGCAAACCTTATTATTCCTTCTTTATCAATTACGTAGGTTATTCTTGAAGGCAGAATAAGGCCTTTTGCATCGTAAAGTTCCCTTATTTTTTTATCAGGATCACTAACAAGAATAAATGGGAGTGAATATTTCTCTTTAAATTTTTTATGCGAATCAATACTGTTAGAACTTACTCCAATTACGACTGCATCATATTTTTTTAACTCATCCCAATTATCCCTAAATGAACAAGCTTCAACAGTACAACCAGGAGAATCGTCTTTTGGATAAAAATATAAAACGACGTATTTGCCTTTAAATTGGCTCAGCTTTATTTTTTCTCCGTTATCAGCTATTGATTCAAATTCAGGAGCCTTTGTTCCTATTTTTAACATATATTAATAAATATTCGTTAAAAAATAAATCTCAACTAATAACCTCTGCTGTTATCGATGGGCTTATCGTTATATTACCACCTGGATTAAAAACCAAATGTGGAAAACTTATCAAAATAGAATGTGTGGAACCATATTGCATCCTTAGTCCATTTATAATGTGAATTTTAAAGACATTGCTGGGTAGCTTTGCTCTGACCTCCTCCCCACCCTAGAAGGGTGAGGGTTACACTTCTAGAGAAGCTCATTGGTTTCCAGCATTGATTCGGAGCTACATATCTCATTTGCTGGACAGTCGGGAGGATCAGAGCTTCCCCCATTTTATCAGGTTTTAAGAAACCTTCATATAAAGGGTTGCCAGCCCTAAATCTGGATTCTAATAAGAATCCTTCATATAATAAAAACAATTGCAATACTGAATGCTCCTCCTTAAGTCCCATTAGGCCCTCTATCGAGCTTAGGAGGAGCGTCACTGAATTTCCTAAGAGAAATTTAAATTTTAATTATTTAAACTTTTTCATCCCCGCCATAAATGGCGAGGCTTTCATTTATGTAACATTTAATATAGGCAATACTACCAGAACTTTTGTAACCATTAAGAATATCTCGTTATAATCTCCTACAGGAATTCTTGACGATGCTAACAAGGTCATATTAGGACTAAGAAGAATAGTAATCGTATTGTTTGTTATAGTTATCCATGAGCCATTCACTCTATGTATCATAATGGAATTTACAGTAAGATAGATTTTTACTAACTCTGGTTGATCCTTAATATAAACATACAGAGTGCCAAACATCAAAAAGTAATAAGCAAGAATACCTGAAATTACAATAACCACTACTATTATAGCAATTAATACTGTTTTATTCAGTTTCACCATCTCAAATTAAATGTTAATTAAAGGTTAATATGTTTATTGAAATCGAACATCTATCTTTGGTCAATTTTCTTAAACTCTCTTTTTTCAGGCCCTATATAAATTGCCCTCGGTCTTATCAATCTATGTTGCTCTTCGACATACTCTATAAAATGAGAACACCAGCCTAGAACTCTTGATAAAGCAAACAAAGCAGTAAACATATACACAGGAAAACCTATTGAGTAAAAAAGGATGCCTGAATAAAAATCTGTGTTAGGATATATTTTCTTTTCTGAAAAATGTTTAATTCCTATTTCCTCTAATTTATTTGCTATTTTAAAATATTCATTGGCCTTTTCATTTTTCTTTGAAAGTGATTCTGCCAATGATTTGAATATTTTAGCTCTAGGATCATAAGTTTTGTACACTCTATGACCGAATCCCATTAGCCTGTTTTTCCCTTTTATAATTTTTTCCTCAAACCATTCCTCAACTTTATTCAATGAACCAATTTCTACAAATTGATTAAAAGCATCTTCAGCAGCTCTTCCATGCAATGGACCTTTTAGTGCTGCCAATGCAGAAGTAATACTAGAATACATATCTGAAAGAGTAGAGCATGCAACCAATCCTGCAGTTGTAGACGCTGGAACCTCATGATCAGCATAAAGTATAAGGGCTGCATTCATTGAGCTGATTTCTTCTTCAGATACATTTCTATCGAAAGCAGTAGAAAGAAAGGTTTCTGCATATGTAGACTTAATCTTTGGATTATTTGGTTTAAGTCCTTCCTTTGCCCTATAGATATTTGCAGTTATTGTAGCTGTTTTTGCAATTACTGAAATAGCAACATCTCTGTTTAAAGTTTTTTCCCACTTAGGATCATAGATAGAAGCTAGCATTCCAAAGGCAGATTCCATCATTCCTACCGCATTTGCCTCCCTTGGTAAAGAATATATCATCCTTATAACTTCTTCAGGAACCTGATAATTCTTGTTAATTTTTTCTTTAATTTCGTTCAATTCTTGCCTATTTGGCAGATCTCCGTAAAGCATTAAGTAGATCAATTCCTCGAATATACAATTTTTTACTAAATCTTCTATATCATATCCTCTATATCTTAGAATCCCGTTTATTCCATCTATAAAGGTCAAAGAAGTTTGTTTTATTATGGTATCTTCAAGGCCTGGACTGAATTTGACGGACATCAATCACCGCCTGCAAATTCTTCTTCAACCTTTGATAAAACAGATAATAAATGCTTTTCGCTTATTATATCCCTTATTGATATAACCCCAACGGGTTTATCATTTTCGTCCAGCACTATTAAATGCCTGATATATTTTTTAGCCATTAGTTCAGCTGCTTTATACAAAGAATCTTCAAATTTGATAGTTATTAAATCCTTAGTAGTAGCTAAATTTTCGATAGGCTGATTCAGATCTTCGCCATTTGCCACGGATTTTAGCAGGCCCCTTTCTGTAAATATTCCTAAAAGCTTAGTGCCATCCAAGATTAACACTGAACCTATATTATTCTTAAACATTAACTTTATAGCATCGATTGCTTTAGTGCCTTTTTCCACGTAAATAAGCTTTTTGTTAACAAGATTTCCAACTTTTATGCCCATATTCTTTAATACGTTAAAAATGCTTATATCCCTGGAGAAAATTAGATATCCGGATATCCATATTATACAAAAAATCATAGCAAGACTCTAAAAGAATCATTAAAATATAACAAAAAATGAACAAAACTCTCTAATTCAAAAGATAATTAATAAATATTTTCAATTTTTCCTAATTTAATCGGATTAGGAC
>Ga0105109_1000081_pt1 | contig 24394 bp, 28 predicted proteins | sample BED_Mat_host_6_1_FD_79142 | JGI IMG/M metagenome (GOLD analysis project Ga0105109, IMG submission 79142) | Extremophilic microbial mat communities from Yellowstone National Park, USA - BED_Mat_host_6_15 | ecosystem: Environmental > Aquatic > Thermal springs > Hot (42-90C) > Microbial mats ...
AGTAGTAATTGATGGTTTAGTACTAACACCTCCATAATATCCTCCAACTCCAGCTATAATAGCTATAATTATTATTATTACTACCCATAAACTAGTTGAGATTGCCTTCATCTTGATCCTAACTTTCTTTCATGTAAGTATTTAAGTCTTTTCCCTAATGTTAATTTAAAGTATTTTAATTAATATTTATAATACTTAATTATATATATATATATAATTATATAACTTAAATAGTAATATAAATCTATTTTCTATAAAGATTTAACCTTTATGTTTACTTTTCCTGTTTTTATCAATATAGTCTCAACGACGATCCTTGGGGAAACTTTATTAAGGGTTGGTATCTGATAATACTGGTGTAAATGAGAAGCCAATGGAAGTAGAAGTTCCCAAATATTGGTATAATTTAATCCCAGATCTTCCACGACCATTGCCTCCGCCAATAGACCCACCAGGAGAAAAATCAAGGATAGAGCTTTTAAACGAGATATTACCTAAGGAATTGCTTAGATTACAGTTTACAGTTGAAAGATTCATAAGGATTCCAGAAGAAGTTAGAGAGATTTACGAGGAAATAAATAGGCCCACCCCGTTAATGAGGGCTAAGAGATTAGAGAAAATGCTAAATACGAGAGCCAAGATATTTTTCAAGTACGAGGGGGCAAATCCAGGGGGATCACATAAAATAAACACTGCCATACCTCAAGTATTTTATGCCTCAAAAGAAGGGGCTGAACTTGTAACCACAGAGACTGGTGCTGGTCAATGGGGAACTGCAGTTGCTTTGGCTTCTAAGTTTTTCAATATTAAGTCTTTAATATTCATGGTAAGGGCAAGTTATGAACACAAACCCTCTAGAAGAACCATGATGAAGCTTTTAGGATCGGAAGTGATTCCTAGTCCAAGTAGGTTAACTGAATTTGGGAGGAAGGTATTAGCCAAAGATGAAAACCATCCAGGAAGCCTTGGTATAGCAATGAGTGAAGCTATTGAGTTTTCATTAAGTAAAAAAGGCAAATATCTTGTAGGATCAGTCATCGATGCAATTATAGTACATCAGAGTATAATAGGAGAAGAAGCGATAAAACAGCTTGAACTTATGGGAGAGGAGGTAGATATACTAATTGGATGTGTTGGAGGAGGTAGCAACTTCTCTGGATTAATCTATCCATTTATAGGAAGAAGGATGGGTAAAAGGTATATAGGAGTAGGGAGTAGCGAAGTACCTAAACTGACTAAAGGTAAATACCTCTATGATTTCCCTGATAGTGCTGGTTTACTACCAATGCTTAAAATGTATACTATAGGTAAAGACTTTGTTCCCCCTCCAATATATTCTGGAGGTCTAAGATATCACGCAATATCCCCAAGTCTAAGTATCTTGGCTGAAGAAAAAGTAGTTGAGTTTAAGGAGTATTCAGAAGGGGAAATATATAAGGCAGCTAAACTATTCACTGAGGCAGAAGGTATAGTTCCTGCCCCTGAAAGTGCCCATGCGATAGCTTCTGTAATTGAGGAGGTGAGGAGAGAAAAGGAGGAAAAGAAGACCATACTGTTTAATTTAAGTGGTCATGGGCTTTTAGATTTGCCTAATTACGAATCCATGATGATGAAATATGGGTAAGCTCTTGGTATGTTACTGGACATATGGTTTTCCTTCTATGGAAAGGTCTTCAATTGTAATAAGCTTGTTGGAGAAAGAGTGTGATTACATAGAGATAGGAATTCCTTCCAGTTTCGCTAAATATGATGGTCCTATAATAAGGAGAAGCTATGAAATTGCACTGAAAAACGCTGTAGTGGAACAAATAATTAGGGAAATTAAAACGCTAAATCAAGCTAATAAAATAGTTTTAACTTATTTAAATGAATGGATTTCTAAAATTGATAATGAAAATCCCCTGAGCTCGTTTAATTTCATACTATTCCCTGACTTAATTATAGATTATTATGATCAATTTGATGAGTTAAGGAATAAGATGAATTTAACATTATTTGTATCTCCCTCAGTACCAGACTATATAATAAAGAAAGTCAGTCAATACTCCAGACCTTTTCTATATTTAGGAATTAGGCCCACAACTGGAGTCGTTTTACCAGTAAATATTGAAACCTTAATATCAAGGGTTAAGAGGTTGATCAATAATAAACTAATCGTTGGCTTTGGTCTAAAGGATAGGGAAGAGATTCTTCTTGCTTTGAAAGCGGGAGCTGACGGGATTGCAATAGGAACCTCTTTAATATCGCCTTTTCTGAAACACAATTTCGTTAATGCATTAGAAAAGTTAAAAGAGAACATCAATACATATAAAGAGGTGATTAGCGTTGTTTAATCTAATTCTAGAGAAGATAGTAAGTAGAAGGGATTTAAATGAAGATGAAGCTGATGAAGTAGCAAGGGAATTCTTTGATGGAAAACTCAGCGAAATACAAATGGCATCTCTATTGGCAGCGTTAAGGGCAAAGGGAGAGAAAAGGCAGGAGATAGTCGCGTTTGCAAGACAATCTATGATTAGAATGAATAAAGTCAATATCAATGGTGCGATTTTAGACACAGCGGGAACTGGAGGAGATTTCTCCAATACCCTAAATGCAAGCACAGCTGCTGCTATAATAGCAAGTTGCAGAGTAGGAGTAGCAAAACACGGTAATAGGGCTATAAGTGGAAAAATTGGAAGTGCTGATGTACTCGAGTTATTGGGATATAATATAAATATCTCCGCAGAGAAGGCAGTTGAAGCTTTTAATAAGTCCAATTTCGTGTTTCTATTCGCCCCTAACTATCATCCTGAATTTAGAATAGCTTCAAAGGTGAGGAAGGAAATGGGAATAAGGACTATTTTCAATTTCTTAGGGCCAATAGTTAACCCAGCAAACGTTAAAAGGCATTTGATTGGTGTTTCCAATGTTGATCTAGCTGAGGAATTATCGCTTGGTGCAATTGATTTGGGAAAGGATAAAGTAATAATTGTTAATGGATATCCAAACATAGATGAAGTAAGTCCGTCAGGGAAAACAGTAGTGATTGAGGTTTCAAGATCTGGAATTGATAAATATTTCATAGAACCTAAGGAATTGGGGATTTCAGAAATATCAATTAATGAAATTAAAATTGAGGATAAGAATTTAGGTGTGATAAGGTTTCTAAGAGGATTGAAAGGACAGGAAAAGAGCTCTAAGACATTCTTTGCATTAAATGCGGGTTTTGCACTATACACTTCAGGCTACACCAAGGACATAAAGGATGGAGTAGAGGAAGCTAGCAACATAATAGATGAGGGGGAGGCTATTGAGAAATTAAAGAATGCTGTGAAAGCAAGTGGTGGTGAATTTAAGGTGAAGACTGATGGTTAAGATCAAGATATGTGGAATTGGAAACTTACAGGATGCAATTGAAATATCAAATTTGGAACCTGACTACATAGGTGTAATAAGTGAAAGGAAAAGCCCAAGATATGTCTCACCAAAAGTAATTAAGTTAATGAAGGAGATAGGAGTGAAAAGTAAAATAGTAATTGTCATGCAAAATGAAAGGCTTAATTTAATGTATGAGGTAGCCCATCAAAGTGAGGCAGACATATTGCAAATACATAGAATAATTGAAAGGCCTGAGGAAATTAATAAATTATCTAAACAATATAGTATCAAAGTTATAATTGCCCTTTTATATCCTCCAGAACTAAATTACTTTAAATACATAGAGCAAATAGATGAAGACATAGTAGAGGGGTATCTTATTGATTCAAGTTCAAAGGGAGAACAAGTTCCGATTAGTTTCGTAAAGGCCTTATCGAGTTTAAAAAAGGTTGGCATTGCAGGAGGATTGGACAGTAAAGTTGTAGGGAATTTATTAAAAGAAGTAAGACCATATTTTGTTGATGCCAGTAGCAAATTAGAAATATATCCCGGTAAAAAGGACTTAAATAAAGTTAAGGAATTCATTGAGGAGGTTAGGAGATATGATAGTTAAGAGCATACATGAGGTTCCTGCCCCTTGGGCTTTAATTAATTCCTTAGCTGAAGATAAAAAATATTATGCATTACTTGAAAGCGTGGAAGGTCCAGAGAGGAAAGCTAGATACAGCATAATAACTTATGGAGAGAGAGCATTTACTTTCAGGGGAAATGAGAATCCAAATAACGTTTTAAAAAGGGAATTAAGAGGGGCTAAATACTTTGAAAATCCTTCAAGGTTCAAAGGAGGTCTTTTAGGATATTATAGCTATGAAGCTGTTAAGTTTTGGGAAAAAGTTAAAATAAATGAACCTGAATGGCCATATGCTGAGTTCTTTGTTGCAGAAGATTTAATGATTTACGATCATCTAAATGGAAAAGTCTACATTTCAGATAACTTTAATTCAAAAGTCATTTCACAAGTTAGCGAATTTAAGGCTAAGTTTGAAGGTGAATCTAAGGGGACGAGTGAAATGATAAAGCTAATCGAGGAAGCTAAGGACTTAATAAGGGACGGGGAAATATTCCAAGTTGTTCTCTCTAAATATTATTTATATTCTTATGATGGGGATTTAATAGTTCCTTATTTAAACCTAAGGAAAGTAAATCCTTCACCTTATATGTATTACATAAACTTTGGAAACAGGACAATAATAGGATCAAGCCCTGAAACCCTTTTTAGGGTGGATGGGGAAATCGTAGAGACTTTTCCAATAGCAGGAACAAGACCTAGGGGAAAGAGTGAAGAGGAGGATCTGGAACTTGAAAGGGATTTGCTTGAATCTGAAAAGGAGAGAGCAGAGCACATAATGCTGGTTGATTTAGCTAGAAATGATTTAGGGAAAGTTTGCAAATATGGTAGTGTGAAAGTTCCAGAGTTTATGTATATAGAGAAATATAGCCACGTGCAACATATTGTTAGCAGGGTAATTGGAGTTCTGGATAGGAACATGGACAGCTTTAATGTAGTTGAGAGCCTATTCCCAGCTGGAACTGTTAGTGGGGCACCTAAGCCAAGAGCTATGGATATAATAACTGAGAAGGAAGGTCTTTCAAGAGGACCATATGCAGGCGCAGTAGGGTATTATTCAGTTGATGGCAACTCTGAGATGGCCATAACTATAAGAAGTTTGTTTGCCACTAATGGAGTTCTTAAAATACAAGCAGGAGCAGGAATAGTTTATGATTCAGAACCAATAATGGAAGTAAAGGAGATAGAACACAAATTAAAGGCATTGAAAAAATCAATAGGTGTAGAGGAATGAAGACAGTTTTAATAATTGACAATTATGACAGTTTTGTTTATAACATCGCCCAACTAGTAGGGGATCTAGGATACATTCCTTTAGTACTCAGAAACGACGAAATTACCATTACAGGTGTCAAGAGACTAAGACCAGAAAAAATAATTATTTCACCGGGACCTGGCACTCCATTAAGGGAGAGAGACATTGGTGTGTCCATTGAAATCTTAAAGGGAATATCCAAGGAAATCCCAACATTAGGTATTTGCCTTGGACATCAAGCAATAGGTGTGGCATACGGTGCAAAAATAAGGAGAGCTAGAAGGATAATGCATGGAAAACTAAGCAACATAACGCATTATGGGGATAGATTATTCAATGGCATTCCTACAACTTTTCAAGCAACTAGATATCATAGTTTAGTAATATATGACTTACCTGAAAGTATAAAGGTGACTGCAATATCAGATGATAATGAAGTTATGGCTATTAAACATAAAGACTATGAAATATATGGAGTACAATTTCATCCAGAAAGCGTTGCAACTAGAGTTGGGGTAAAAATTTTGTCAAATTTCTTAGAGGTGTGAAAATGCCTAGAGAGATCATGGGATGGTTAAAGGAAGTTATAAATGAAAAGATGTCGAAAAATCTCTATATAAATCAAAGGAGAGATAGAAATGTTCACTCTCTTTCAAAATCTATAATTAGAGCAAATTCGCAAGGAAGGATTGGAGTTATAGCAGAGTTTAAGAGAAAATCTCCTTCGGGACTTGAAGGTTTGACCTCAATAGAGGAATTTGTTCAATTCGTGAGCGAAAAGGAAGTAGCAGGCATTAGCGTAGTAACTGATGAAAAATGGTTCCAGGGGTCATATAATGATTTAATTAAAGTCTCCTCCATACAAAAACCAGTTATAATGAAGGATTTTATCCTAAACGAAAAGCAAATAGATTTAGCTTATAACTTAGGGGCAGACGCCGTTTTAATAATAGTCAAACTTCTAACTGAAAGGGAAGTAAAGGATCTTATATCTTACGCTGAAAGCTACAATTTAGAAGCAATAGTAGAAGTTCACGACGAAGATGAACTCAATTTAGCTTTAGATTTAGACTCTAAGATAATTGGGGTTAATAGCAGAAATTTGACTGATCTATCAATCAATATAGATAGGGCTTTGGAATTAATAAAAGTAATACCTAAGGAAAAGGTTAAAATATTCGAAAGTGGAATAAAAACAATTGACGATGCGGACAAAGTAGCAGAATCTGGGGCAAATGCCATACTTGTAGGAACTGCTATAATGAAGAACTTATCTTTTCTTAATGATTTAATTAACTTAGAATTTCGTCGTAAATAACTTTAATGGCGCTCTTTATGCCGTTTATTTGAAATTTCCTCTGACTAGATCCTGATAGCTCCAATCCTCTCTTTGATATTATAATTTCTAAAAACTTTGTATATCCCTCTATTAACGACTTAATGGTAGATAAATTTACACCTTCATTCTTACCTCCATCCCAGATTAATAATATTGCAATAGTTTTAATTCCATAGTTAGAATACTTAAACATTGCTCTTACAGCGTCTTGCAACCCATCTGAGGGGTTACTACCATATTTAATTTCCCTTATACAGTTTATTCTCTCAGATATTTTAATAAGCTCGTCTTTACTTACTGTTTCTAATATGGGAAACGATGATTTTGCAAATCCTATTAGGGTGTAAGCCAAATTATTTGGTAAAGAGGATAGTATCTTCAAAGCTAACTCTATTTTATTTACTCCCTTAACATTCTTAAGCATGCTTCTACTCAGGTCAAGGACAACTATAATAACTTCCTTGTTAGGCAATCTGATTTTCATTATCGTTAAACTCTACATTTATTAAATTTATTCTATACTCCATGAAAGCGGTTTCATCTGTTATAGGTTCAATCTATTTCGTATTGATAGTTATAAGTACCTTTGCTATAATGGTTTTTAATCTTAATAACATGAACTCAATAGAAAACGATAATGGAATTATATTAAGCAAGATTAATGGTGCTATAAATGAAGACCTTAATGCCTCAATCTACAATGGCTTTATACAATTAAGGAGTAACGTAGGGGTTAATATTTTGTATATATTATATGTTTACCCAAATAATTCCCTTTCAGTTAAAGAGGTAAACCTTCTTATAGGTAAAGTTCCAGTCAATTTAGGGATTAGCAATTTCAACAACTTAAAGGTTTTTCTCCTAAGCAATAATGGAAGGATTTACTATTTAAACGACTTAATTTACAACCAATTACAGTCCTCTTCAGATCCATTAGGAATATATTCATATGATATCAATGATCCAAATGCAGTAACGTACACTCAATATACTAGTTGTGAAGGAGTTCTACCTCCTTGTGTCGTTACTAACTGGTATTTCAATACCTCTTTAATAATAAGGGACTTGGGGACTAGTGCAATTACTATAAAGTCCATTTATTTAGATCTAAAGGCTTACTCTCCTTCCCTTAAAACAGCACAAGGTTTTGATTATAATGGACAACTAAATGGAAGTTTTAATCCCTCCCTTCCAGTAACTCTACAACCTAGCTCCTCGATAACTTTCAGGATAAATTCCTATTTAGGATCTACTAGTTATTCATCGAGCGCTCCTGTTTATTCAAGTGGGAGCGCTTATTATGTAGCAACGATCTTTATAGTATACCAAAATCAAGATTTAACTCAGGAATACCAATCATTTACTATATTTTATGGTATGGCACCATGAGAATGCGGACTATTCCAACACCTTTGAGCATTGGTTGTATTGAAAATCATTTCTACTAAATGAAATTCTACAATAAAACAATGTAAGAGCTTTTCCAATGAAAAAGGGCTTAGTTATTATCAACAGTTTTCAATAGGCTATGAAGTTTATATACTTTGGATGCAAATCTAATTATTGTGTTGAGATCTAAGGGAGTGTGCCAAAGGCTATGAACCTCTTATAGAACATTTCAGATAATACGTAAATAAAATACATAAAACCAGTAATACTTGAGAGTGGTAAAGGTTCAGGGAAGAAGTAGTTGAGAAATTGATGGAAATTGTTTAGGAGGGGGGAAAGGAGTACTTGTGCCCCCTCTACTAACCCAAATTATTTGAGGGAGTGTATAGTCCTTTAAGAGGGGTGTATGCTCATTTAGATTAAAAGCGAGGACAAGTTACGCTAAGGGTAAACATGTAAATCATTTACACCAGAACTGTAATATGTCTCTTCAACTCCTCAAACATGATATAATTTCTGACTTTCATAAACTAATTAACAAATATATAATATCTATCTAAAAAGTATTTTATTAAAAAATCTACTATTAAATAAGAGATTAAAAGTTTTTCCCTTAAGGCTAATTAATGAACCTTACTCGTGCTTACTACATGGTAAATCTTCAACAATAACTATATCATCTGGAATCCTCCATTTTGGAATTATTCCTTGATTTAAATCATTTTTCTGATGATTCATTACATCTTTCTTTTTTAAGCTTTTAGTCTTAACCACAGCAATAGATCTCTCTCCCATTTTTCCTCTTTTATACCTATCACGACTACAATTTCTACTCTAGTCACTTTAGATCTTTCTAGATTGTTAAAGTGTTCACCAGATAACCAAGGAGCCTTTACGTAAAGATGCCTATTTCAATAAACTTAGCATCTTTTCAGTCGAATCTAACCACATTTACTTCAACAAAAGGTGGAGGATGAATATTTATCATTAACATATTCCTAAACATTTTAAAATTTAGTATTAGTAATGTATAATAAGTATTTAAATTACTAATATATCTATTCATCAATAAATAGACGCAAAGTTAACTCCACTTTGTTTAAATTTTTCGCTAAATTTAATGATCTTAGAGATCCCCCTATTAAGAGTTTTAGGCCCTTTAGGTCTTTAGTAAGTAACATGTATGCGATTGTGGGAACGGCTTTAAACCTGTTAACGTGGAAAAAGGATTCAGCTTATGATCACAGATAATAAAATAGTATTAAGGGTAATATTACATCGTCTTTTGTTAAAGATAACGCTTTAGGTAATCCAGCATTCCCAGACGTATATATGGAATAAGGATAGCTTCACTTTACTTCAATTCTTGGTTCTTTGATCCTTTTCTATTAACTAAATCACCATGAACCATCTAGTTTTGCTAGTATCAAGGCCTGTGATTTTTTCTTTATAGATATCCTTAAACAGAGATATAAAATCCTTTAACTGAAGATCCATTCTATCTTAACGTTTCTAATTATATTAAAGAAGTTGGCAGTAAGGTAATCTAACATTTATTTGGATATAATGTTGCATATATTAGGCTAGATGCGAATAACAATTCGGAGAATTTGTATGTATTATAATCTGCAACGCCTATTAATGAACCCTTAGATATTCCAAGGGATAAAATGAAATTATAAAATCCTACTGCCCTCTCATAGGTTTCCCTATATATTTGCCTATAGGAATGATCTACTATTTCCTTTTCTGGAGCTATCATAAAAGCTCTTTTTAAAAGGGAAAATGCCGTAATGCTTCATGAATCTCCTTAATCACCAATTTCCTCTATGTTTATAATTTTTCTAATTTTTGATAGAACGTCCCTTGGTATACTCTTATTTTTTAAGAACTTTTCATAATAAATTCTAGATAATATATTAAATCTATTTATTCCTAATTTATAACCCATATGTGAAAGCAATATTACGGAAATACCATGACCAATTGTTGATAAAACTTCTTTAGAATAAAATTGCATTTCAAGTCCATTATTAGCTAAAAGATCTGATAAGGTGTTTTTAATATAATTGAAAGTAGAAGAAACTATTTCATCTTCTATTTCGTTAACTAACATTCCTATATCTTTTAATAGGTATAAATGAGCTCCTTTCTTTACTATTGTTTCTAACATTTCTAAAGCTTGAATGTTACTGGTACCTTCCCAAATTGGTGTTATGAGAGCTTCTCTGTGAAGTCTCTCTATTGGAAATTCTTCTAGAAATCCTATACCTCCGTAAATCTCCATTGCCATTTTAGAAACACAAGATGCTAATTCTGCAGTTATATTTTTAGATATATGAGTGAGTAAACGGGCATAATGATACTGTTCAGTATAAGGTGGAGTATCCTTCCACGATTTTTGGAATTCATGTATTGACTTAAAGGTTAAGGCCATGCCACCCTCAATTAGTGTCTCCATCTCTAAGAGATCTTTTTGGATCAAAGGATGCTCAATTAGAGTTTTATTAAATGCTTTTCTGATCTGAGAATAGTAGTAAGCTTCAAAGAAAGACTTTCTCGCTATGCCTAGAGCGCCTATGGCATTAGCTAGTCTTGATACCATAAGGTCTTCGGTGATATAATATATTCCCTTTTCCTTCTCCCCTATAAGATAGGCCTCAGAATCATTGAACTCTACCTCACCAGTAGGTACGCTATTCGTTCCACTTTTTCTCTTAAGCCTTCTTATCATAAAATTTCTCTTACCTTTACTGTTTTCCTTAGGCACTACGAATAGAGAAAGACCTTTAGCACCGTTTTTACCTCCCTTAGGTCTTGCACTTACTAATGCTAAGTCTGCTAAACCAGCGTTACTAGCAAAGTATTTTGTAGTTCCATTTAATAACCAATTTTCTCCATTTAAATTAGCTTCTACCATGTTAGCACCTAAATCACTACCACCTTGGATTTCTGTGAACCATGTAGCTCCAAAAAGCAATTCATCACTATCACCTATTAAAGCTGGGATATATTTCTTTAATTTTTCCTCTCCATATTTATAGAGTGCATAAGCTGTCTGGTTAGTAACTGTAAGTATGCACGCTATTCCAGGGTCTGAAATTAAGTATATTGAGGCATAATGCTTGTACCAATTTCCTTCTTTATATGGAAATTTATTAACGTTAAACTCTTTAACTAACTTATCAATTGCCCATCTGAGAGAAGGGTCAAGCCACACCTCATCGACTCTTTCACCATTAATACTCCACATAACGTGTACAGGCTTAGCTCTTTTATCCACATGATCAGCGATTTCATATAGCTCCCTTCCGGCAAAACTACCTAATTCTGAGAGATTTGTCTTAGAATCGAAGTATTCTAAGATTTTCTGTAGGGGTTTATCTATATCAAAATGATTCCTTCCATATGCATTAGATAGATATGAGAACGGGTAGTTTTTAGTCAAGAACCCATAACCCCACTATTTTTATATTTAGCCAGAATAAAAAGGTCTCTAAATAATATCGTAAGGCATTAGCATCTAGACACAATTTTAAAAATACTATTAGCCAATCTTATCACTTTATAGTAATAAAAGTCTAGAATTTTCCTCCTAGTTTCTTAATATCTTCATCGTTATTTATTATATCTGGATTAATTTTTGTAGCGCAGTAGACGTTTTACTTCTCTCTTCCAATGCCTCTTTCAATATCTCGCCCACATCTTCTGAGAAGTCCACTTTAAATATATTCATAATAATTTTCACTATTAGAAATAGGTACAATCCTCTATTCTGTCTCACTTGTCCACAATTTTAGCCTTTTCACGAATGTTCATTTTATTCCTTATCCCTTTGGGAATATCTATTCTACCCTTCTCATCAACTTTAACTATATACTCCTTTTCCAATTTAATTCCAGCACATAAAAATCTATCTGATAAGAGGCTACATATAGTTTCGCCTCTAACAGCGATATGACAAATTTTTCATCTTAGAAGGATATAGAATAAGGTAGAAATAGTGAGAATCATGCAATAAGAATATAGTGTAGCGATTGAGCTAAGCTTTTACCAGTTTTCCATTATATTAGCATCATAATGCCATGTCATAAACTTTAGGAAATGCATGTTAAGAGTGAAATGTTCTGATTATTACTTATTCGCGTTCTTATTAATATTATAGCTTTATTTTTAATGGGGTGATTTTGGGTCTACCGTTATTGTTCTTTATTGTATAAGTTAAGTAGAGTTAAGAAAAAGATACGAATAATTAAATGAATTTAGGATATATATTATAAATATTAATTTATTATAATCTATAAAAGTTTTATAGAATATAATGTTAAAAGATCAAATGGTGAGTTAAGCTCTAAAGGAGCAAAGTTAAGAGGACGGATTTATATTCCTGAGAGTTCTGAGAAATTATCAGCAATAGTTATGTCTCATAAATTCTCTGTAATTCAAGGAAGTGTATCTTGATAGTTTTGCTGAAGTTTTCTCCAATACAGGATTCGTTGTTTTAGTTTACGTCAATAGAAATCTTTGTGGAAGTAACGATGAGCCTAAGCAAGAAATAGATCCTGGCAATAAGTTAAAGATTATCGATATGCTATTTCTTGTGTTAGACAGCTTCCTTACGTTTATCCAGAATAGGATATAGGATTAGTAATATGAGGTACTATTTATAGTGGGGATTACGTAATGGTTATTGGGTCATTGGATAGTAGAGTTAAAGCTATTGTAGCCCAAGTTTCATTAATAAGCGGTTCTGAGAGTTTAAGAAGATTAGTTAGATCTGATATGAGACCTTAATTAAGGGCTATGTTTGCTGAAGATTATGAGAGAAGAATTAAGGGTGAGAAACTTTTAATGATTTCCAGAGTTTATAAGAGTCCTCCAGAAATGAGTACATTATCTACACTGAATTCATATGAATGGTTCATAGAAACCGATAAGAAAAGAGCTCCTAATTAAAAAATGAGTGCACCTTAAGGAGTTTAGAGTATTTATCTTTGTATAAGCCTATAAATTTCATAAGAGGAGTCGGTCCTAAACCATTAATGTTATTAGTTGCCCATAATGATGTATTAACTCCTAGGAATTTTGCATTAAAGGCTTATAAAAGAGCCTTAATGCCTAAGTAGCTGTATATTTTACTAAAGGTCATTTTGACGTTATATTTAAGGAATTTGTGAGATTTAGCAAAGTAGCTAGAGATTTACTTTTATAGTATTTTGGTTACTATTATAAATTATATTTCCTTGATACTAATGTTCTAACATCTCCAATCCCTGGAAGAGATGAGGATTCCCTTCCAAAGTATCAGTAGATGTTAGAACATTAGAAAATTCTCATAATCGATTCGATACATCACTCGCTTGACTCTCTAAGGATAAGAAATCCCGCCCATTTAAATGTAGTTATAATATTGCGATCATTCTCATACTATATTCCAATGGTGATAAAATTCACACATAGCATTGTTATAGACTAAAGCAGTAGTGCCTTGTCAGATTATAAAGGCTAAAGTTCTATGAGGAAAACTGATTAAACGTTTTGGAGAAAGGTTAAAAAAGTATTTTGCGTCTTCTAATGCTTTCTTACAGAAATTTTCTATACATAAACATGCAAGGAGTACTTATATCTAATATCCGAAGGTTGAAGGTTCTCGCTTAGCTCTAAAGTCCTAGCTTATATCTGGTATTTCTATCTCGTTAATTGGTCGTCCCTCTTTTGTTTTAGGAGTTAACCAATCTATTACCTTATTAATTTCGTTGTGATATATTATGAACTTTATAGGTCCATTAGGGGACTCATTGTCATTATTTACAAAAGATATTTTACCTGAATAACAGGCCTGTTTATGTATTTTAAATGTTAAAACGTTTTCTCTTTTTCCAGTTATTAAATGTTTTCTAGCAGCATCCAATATTCTCTGATTTCTTAATAGCTTATGAAGTTTAATTATTGACCTTAATGTTGTCGATGAGAAAACAAGTAGCTCGAAACCTTCCCTTAATGGCATCTTTTCCATCTTTTCATAGTCAAATACATTTTGAATTGCTTTGATCACTTTATTAATGTCCTCTGAAGGCCTTAGTTCAGTCTCCACATAAACTTTAACCAAGTTCCTTGATCACCTCTTTTAATTTTATTTTACATTTCTCCCTAAAGTCCTCTAAAGTTGAGTCGTTAAGTAAAAAGTGGTCGGCGTATAATATTAGCCTACATATTCCAAGACTTATCTCCTTTTCGTCCCTTTTAAAGAACTCCTCCAGGTTTCTCGGATCGTCTTGTCTTCCCCTTGCTTTTAATCTCTCGAACCTAACTAAGGGGGGAGATAACACTGCTATAAGCTTAATATTTGAGAAGGACTTAAAGTAATTAAGTTCCTCAATAGATCTCAAACCGTCAACTACAAACATGTCCAAGCCTTGATTTAATGCACTCTCTATAACTAATTTAGCAACGATGTGACTACCATATTTCTTTCTTATTTCATATGCAAAATTCATTATATCCTTTTCCATTATTCCGTGTTTCATTGCTTCTCTTTTTAATTGATCTCCCATAGATATTACACTCAGCTTCATTTCCCTTGCCACCTTCACTAATTCGCCTTTGCCTGAACCAGGTAACCCAGTTATTCCTATTATCTTCATCATCATTACAAAGGCTCTAGAATTTAAAATCTCATGCAAAACTATTTTCAAGGGAATTCAAAACGAGGCTTTTCTTTGCAATTCCGCTACCTGAAGAATTGAAGAGGAAAATATACAGCTTTTCGTTGCAAATACCTTTATGTGGCAAAGTGAAATTGGTAGAAAAGGAGAATCTCCATGTAACGCTTTTGTTTCTAGGCGAGATTAGTGATAATAAAATTGACGACCTGATAAAGATAACTAAAGAAGCAGAGCTGGGGGTGGAAAAATACGTTGTTAAGGGATTAGGTGCGTTTCCATCTCACTTTAATCCAAGGGTTATTTGGGTCTCGCTAGAGGGAAACATTAACCCCCTAAAGAGCTTGAGGTCTTGGCTTCAGAGGAACCTAAGGGCTATTAAAGTAAATTATGAAGATGAGAGGGAATTTAAACCTCACATAACTATTGCAAGAGTAAAGGAAAGGATAAATATTAAATGCTTTTTAGATTTACTGAACACTGCAAGTTCCTTAGTTTTCGGGGAGTTTTTTGCTAGAGAACTGTGCCTTTATAAAAGTACATTAACTAAGGAAGGGCCTGTATACAATGAGGTTTTCAGGAAAAGTATATGAAATTCTCATGAATGTTCTAAGGGAAATTGAGCCTAATAAGGAAGAGGAAGAGAACGTAACAATGATAACTAACGAAATATATAGAAAGTTAAAGAATAGATTTCCAGAAGCTGAAATTAGGATTGAAGGGTCAACTGCTAAGGGAACAAGGTTAAAGGGTGGAGATGTGGATATATTTGTTTACTTTCCTAAAGTGGTTGGAAGGGAATGGATAAGAAGTAAATTCATTGAGATTACGAAAGATGCTTTAAGCGAATATAAATCTATTATTTCTTACGCTGAACATCCTTATCTTAAGATCATTGCATCAAATTTAAACATAGATGTAGTCCCAGCTTTATTTGTAGAAAGAGGGGATAAAGCCATAACCTCTGTTGATAGGACTAGGTTTCACACGGAATACATTAAACAACACATGAGTCCAGAACAGAGAAAGGAAGTCATGCTATTGAAATCGTTTATGAAAGGTCTAGAAGTTTATGGTGCTGAAATATCCGTAGAGGGGTTCTCTGGTTACGTATGTGAGCTACTTATAATAAAGTATGGAACTTTTCTAAACGTAATTGAGGAAGCCTCGAAATGGATCCCCCCAGTAGAAGTAAAAATAGTAGAGGGGAAAAAACACAACCATTATATTTCAATCCCAGATCCTGTTGATCCTAACAGAAATGCGTCAGCAGCTGTTTCCTTGAAGAGTCTAGTAACTTTCATACTAGGATCAAAACTCTTTCTAGAGAAGCCTGATATAAAATATTTTTGGCCATTCTCGGAGAAAGTGAAATTGGATTACGATGAATCAGGAAAGTTTAATACAGTCATAATCGAGATTGAAACAAGTGAAATAATAGAGGAGAAGCTATGGGGTATTGCGAAGAGATTATCAAGGAAGATAACTAATATCCTTAATGAAAGGGGATTCCCAGTTCTTTTTCACTCTGTAATTGTAAAGGGAAACATTATAGGAATAGCACTAGACTTAGCGTCTCGGAATCCGTTACCTATGATCCATGAAGGACCTCCAATAAATGAATGGGAAAACGTCAAGAAATTCATGGAGAAAAATAAATGGTGGTGGATAAGTGAAAATGGAAAATTACTAACAATCAAAGAAAAGAAGGAAAATATCAGAGAGGTTATTTTAAAGGAATTAGCAAAAGAATCCTTAGGGCAAGTCAGAGTCACATTCATTGAGGAAATAAAGGGTGAAATGCCTGAATGGTTAATAAAGCACATGAGGAAAAAACCAAAGGTATTTTAAATGATATATGTTATCCAAAGGATTGCAAGTGCAATATTGATCTTCCTGAGATAGAAGTGTTTCCATGTGGAAAGGTAGTACTAGAAGGAGGACGAAGGGCTTTAGGAAAGGGGAAGAGCTCTGTAATTTACTTAGCTTCCTATAAGGGGAAAATTTGTGCACTTAAGTTAAGGAGATGCGATTACAATTATGGAGAGATGGAAGGAGTCTTCGCGAGCATAGCTGGTGAGAACAACGTGGGTCCTGAGGTATATAATTACGGTAGGAACTATGTAATAATGCAGTACTTACCAGGCTTACTATTAGGAGAAGTTTATTTGGAAGATTGGATTATAAACGATTTAATTGAAAGGGCGAGAAGGCTAGATGAAATAGGGATTGACCATAAAGAGCTTTCAAGACCTTGGAAACAGGTTATTATATACGGAAAAAGAACATATATAATAGATTATGATTCTGCTAGATTTCACGAAAAGCCTAGAAATGTGAATAGAATTATAGCTGCACTAAAAAGAAAGGCATTATATTAAATCTCAGCTATTGATTTAGTCCTTTCTTCATTTATTATTACTGACTTAGGATAAAACTTTATGTCGTTAATAGACGGATTAGATAATCTATTCCCGCATTTTGGGCAACTACCATTGTACATTAAAATTATTTCCGATGGTGTCCTCACTCCATAAAAGTCCTGGCCTACATGAGTGAAGGAAAATAAATCGAAACCACATTTTCTACAAATATATTTAACGCCCAACTTTCCTCACATAATCACAATTATGTTATTCTTATAAGTAACTTACACTTCGTAATACCTTAATTCTAGACTTTGAATGCGTAAAAGCGTACATTTTGCCTGATAGAGTTGACTGAAAGTATTACTTCTATAGCTCTTTTAAAAGCAGTCTTCTGAAATAAAGAGCGGGGCCGTCGTCTAGCTTGGATTAAGATGCCAGCCTGGGGTGCAAAACCCTAAAGCACAGATCGCTGGTGATCCCGGGTTCAAATCCCGGCGGCCCCATGGAAGCTAGAGAAGGTAGTCAGTAGATCAACAAAGTTTTTACTATCGAATCTAAAACATTTAATGATAAGAGGGTAAGGATATAATGATAATAGTTAATGGAATTTCGAGAATACATATAACGCTAATAGATATGAACGGAGAGTTGGGTAGAATCGATGGGGGAGTTGGGTTTGCGATAGAAAGTCCTAGAGTAGTTACTGAAATAAGAGAAGGGAAATGTGATGAGGAAGAGTCAATACTATTAATAAAACATAGAATAAAGGAGAAGACAGGCTTAAATACTGAGAATATTTGTGTCAAAGTAGTTGAGACCTTTGATAAACACGTTGGACTAGGTTTCACAACTCAATTCTCCATGGCAGTTGCATATGGTATACTTACATATTTAAACGTTGAAATTAATTACATTGATATTGCAAAGATAGTCGGTAGAGGTGGAACCTCTGGCATAGGAGTCCATGCGTTTAAATATGGAGGCTTCATAATGGATTTGGGTCACAAGATTACAGAAAAGAATGGACCTTTACCGTCAGATTTTTCAATGGCTAGTCCTCCACCTCTTTTAACTAGGCTTCCGATGCCTGAATGGCTTGTTGTAATATTAATACATAAAAAAGGTAAGAAGGTTTATGGGGAGGAAGAGGTTAACCTCTTCAGGAAATATTATCCTATAAGAAGAGAAGATGTAGAAAAATTAAGTAGATTGATCCTGTTTAAACTAATCCCTTCAATAATTGATAAAAATATATTTGAATTTCTTGACTCAATAAATCAAATCCAAGAAATGGGATTTAAAAGATATGAGGTGCTGGAGAGTGGTGAGCATGTGAGAGCCTTGATGGAAAAGGTTAGGAAAATTAGCGGAGGTTGTGGACTATCTTCTTTTGGTCCTGCAGTCTATACTGTAGTTAATTCTATGGATGAAGCCCTTGAAATTGCTAATAAAGTATTGGAAAAAGACGTGAAAATAATAATAACTAAGCCCTCAAACATTGGAGCTACAATTAAGACTTTAAAACCTTGAACATCTATTGTCCTGCATGATATTAGAGGAGTTCATGGGTAAAAAGCCGTTAATAAGTAATGCTTATATCCATGAAACTGCTATTTTGATAGGAGATGTAGAAGTAAATAGCTTAGCGAGTATATGGCCTTATGCAGTTTTAAGAGCTGATGGAGATAAAATAAAGGTTGGGGAGGAAAGTAATATTCAAGATGGCTCTGTGATACACTCTGATCCAGGTTTTCCCACTATTATAGGTAAGAAAGTGACTATTGGTCATAGGGCTATAATTCATGGATCCAAAATAAAGGGACCAGCTATAATCGGTATGGGGTCTATACTTTTAAATGGAACTGAGATCGGGGAGTATTCAATAATAGGAGCAGGGGCTGTCGTATTAGAGGGAACTAAGATACCTGAAAGGAGTTTAGTTGTTGGTGTACCTGCGAAGGTAGTTAGGAGAATAAAAGATGAAGAGGTGAAAATAATAGAGAGAAATGCTGAGGAATACATCAATTTAGCGAAGATAAAGTTAAAGAATTTTATTTCTAACATATAAAGTTCTGTTTTTATCCCTGCCTTATTGTTTTTGATATTTGCGATTTAATTTAGCTAGTATTAGTGTTTACCTTAGCTTAAATTGTCCTCACTTTTAATCCTTTTAATTCTAGCCTTCTCCAGAAGGAAAATAAACAGTAATACTTAATTCTTTAGGGCTAGTAAGGTGAAAAACACTGCTATCCTCCCATCAACCTCCTCAAACCCCTATTAGCAAATCATCAGACAGCGTCTTCATTTCATTGTTATTGATAAAGACTGAGGGTTTTTAAAAGGAGTATTGCAGTCCTTAACCACAAGAAAACTCATAATATCCGAGCTTAAGGACGTCTTGCTGACTCCCTAACCCTTAAGGATGATATTCATGAAAATGGATGTCAATGAAAATTAAGTAGAGTATAATATTAATTTAATGAAATTTTCTGATTTTTTAACAGTTAGTTGGACTGTAGTAGTCAACAGTTTTTCCAATAAACATTACAGTTTACCCTTTAAATGCATTTCTTAGCTTGATTAACATTGCTGCAAATGTAAGTTTCCAGAAAGACGAGGTTTAAGAAGGAGGGTGTTCAGGATTTCCAGTTAGAATACTTCGATTGTTTTGGTTATTACGTTAAGAGGGAAAAAGGCCTATGCCCTTTACTTTTAGGAAGCCTAAGGACTGAGATTGATAACAAACAATGAGAAATCGACGAAGCCAAAACTCTTTATCTTCACTCATCTAAAGTTAAAACCTTTGATCTATTGGAACGTATTTTAAGTCTATGTTACCTATGTATAAGTCCTTAGGTCTTATTAATCTATTATTTTTGACATACTCTAAGATGTATGCTAACCATCCTGAAACTCTGCTACTCGCAATTATGCATGTATGAAATTCTGGGGGTATTCCTAGTAACCAAAAGAGGATGGAAGCATAGTAATCCACATTAGGATATATATTCTTCTTAATTAACTCCCTAGAAGCTAATTCTTCAAATTCTATTGCTCTCTCCATTAATCTCTTGAACTCTGGTTTATTCCTTGAGTATTCAATTAGACTGCTTTTTAGTAGCTTATACCTAGGATCATGAGTTTTGTAAACCCTATGACCAAAACCCATGATCCTTTTCTTCGCTTTAATCATATTCTTTATTTCTGCCTCCATATTTCCCTCAATCCCCATTATAGTTTTCACTACCTCTTCCCCAGCTCCACCATGAAGCGGGCCTTTCAAAGCCCCTAGAGCACCAGTTATTGCAGAATATAAATCCGATAAAGTGGAAATTATCACTAAGGAAGCAAAAGTGGATGCGTTCATTCCATGAACTGCGTAAATTATCAAAAGTTTGTCTAATAGCTCTGATTTCTCCTTATTCCTCTCATTAAACATCATATTAATTATGTTTTCTGAGTAACTAATACTATCTTCTGGCTCAATTATGTCCTTCCCATGTTTCAACCTGAAAATTGAAGTAGTTATAGATGATACTTTTGAGATTATCTGAAGAACTTGCTCCTCATCTATATTTGAGCTATCCGTTGTTCTTATCTCCTTCTTAGAACCGATATATGATATTATCGTCCTTAGAATGTCAATAGGTAATGAATTTTTCATGATATTAATTAACCTCAACTCGTCTTTAGTAACTTTCATCTTACTTATTAACTTTCTCTTAAAATCAATTAATTCATTCATTTTAGGAAGCCTTCCTTTTATAAGAAGAAAAACGACCTCTTCATAGCATGAATACTTATAAAGATCCTCTATGTTGTATCCCCTATAATATAACTTACCTTTCTCACCATCAACCAATGATACTGTGGTCTCAGTAATATAAACGTTCTCTAATCCTTTGTTCACAGATTGCATATTTTAGTTTTAAACTGAAAAATTTTATTCCTTTTGGCTAATCCATAGATCTTCCTTTATACCTTTAATAGAGTTTAAGTAAAGGGCAATAACGAAAAGTAATGAAGATAGTCTATTGAGATATGAAATAACTGAAATTGGTAAATCCCTTTCCTCCTTCTTTAATAAATTAACTACTCTTCTCTCAGCCCTTCTAGCTATAGCTCTAGCTAAGTGCACAAACGAGGACTCTAATGAGTTTCCTGGAATAACGAAGTTCCTAATAGGAGTTACTTTCTTATCGTAATGTTCTATTAATCTCTCTAATTTTTCCGTTTTTCCCTCAAATTTAGAACTATAACCTGCAATCATTGACCCTATAGAGAAAACTGTTTTCTGCACTTCAAATAAAATCTCCTTTATATCTTCTTCATTTATCAAAGACCTTATTATTCCCAAAATAGCTACTAATTCATCTAAATCACCTAAGGCCTCGACGTAAATACTATCTTTTCCAACTTTGCCTTTTCTAGGAATACTAGTTTCCCCAAAATCGCCACTTCCAGTATACCACTTCATCATGTATTTAAATAATGGGTTTCTATTAAAATTAGAGTTCTATTTCTTTTCCCGCTCCCCTTTCCTTTGCTTTAAGGAATGCGAGCTTTGAAGCATAATTATCTTGGATTGGGTTACCTACGCTCTTAAATATTGTGATCCCAGATGTATTAACTCCTTCCTTGAGGGCATAACCTAATTCTATGACCTTTTCTTTACTTAAAATTTTTCCATAAGTTTGGTTTATATCTCCTGTTTCCTCTAGACAGGCTTTAAGATTATCAACTATAACTAGATTGGCCCTCCTAATAGCTTCGTCATCCAGTTCCCTACTATCTTTAGTTACAACTCCAATACTAACAACGTGGGAATTATGCAGATAGGAACCCAACACTACTGGAGTTTTCGAAGTAGTTAATGCAAATATCACTTCTGATTCTTTGAGGAGTTCATGTGGGTGAACAACTGAAAATTTAATCCCTTTCTCGTTTGCAATTTCCCTTAACTTTTCAGTACCTCTTCTTTCAATAGCCAAAATCTCCTCTACCTTGAATTCCTCAGTCATCATCCTTAAATGATATATTGCTTGAAGTCCTGAACCTATAAATCCCACCTTCCCTAGGACTTTTCCCCTTATTAACTCAACAGTTAATAATGATGTTGCTGCAGTTCTCATTGCCGTTAAAGTTGTTCCATCAATGATTGCCATAGGCAATCCATTTTCCCTAGAAAATAAGATAACCAACCCGTTTGTAGCTGGAATGGATTTTTCTCTATTTCTAGGAATGACGTTGACTATTTTAGTTACAAAGAAATCTGATAGGGAAGGCATTACTCCCCACCATTCGTTCATTAATGAGAAAACAGATCTTTGAGGTACAATGCTTCTACCCTCCACCAAGTCAATGAATGCGTTTCTCATAGATTCCATAAGTTCTCTAGTGGTAAGTAATTTATCTAGATCATCCTTTCCCAATATTATCAGTTTCATTTGTAGTATCACGTAATAGATGTTTTAAGGCATTTTAAATACTAAATAAGATTGTGGCTAAGCTTGAAATAGGGAAAGCAGAAGAAATAGATGGAGACTATGTAAACTCCTTCATGTTAGCTTTAAGCGCTGCGGGAGCTGGTGAGGGGACAATAAAGCTTTATACGGCTGCTGTTAAGGATTTCCTAAATTTCATAAAGAAAGACCCTAAAAATGTGAAGTCAGAAGACGTGAATAAATGGCTAATGAATGTTTTAAGCAGAGTAAAAGATAAGAAAAGCTCAACAGCTAGGTATTATGCAATAGCTGTTAGGAGATTTCTTAGATGGTTGGGGGTAGATGTAAAACCAATAATACCTAAGGCAAAGAGAAGGGAAGTTAAGGCGCTAACGGAGGACGAAGTTGAGATGCTATTATCATCAGTAAGAGATGATTTAGATTTATTAATTATATCTCTATTAATGGATACAGGTCTAAGAGCTAAAGAGCTCTTATCAATAACATGGAAAGACATTGATATGAAAAATAGGACAATTTACATCAGGAATGCGAAGAATGGAGAGGAAAGGGTTGTTTTTGTGAGCAATAAAACACTGGAATTACTCAAGAGATGGAATAAGGAAAATAAGGAGGAAAAAGTTATACCTCTCTCTTATTCTGGGCTATATAAGAGAATAAGAACTTTGGGATTAAAGTGTAAATTTACATCTAAGCCTTTAAGGCCACATATATTGAGGCACACATTCGCAACAATAGCTTTAAGAAAGGGGATGAACTTAATGGCTCTTCAAAGAGTCCTAGGACATAAGGACATAAAGGTAACCCAAATATATGTTCACCTAATGGTAGATGACTTAAAGAGAGAGTTCGAGAAAGCCCTTAATAGCTAGCCTCCTTTTTGTAAAAAGCCCTGGAAATGCCATCTGAATGCTTTTTAATTGCGTTCTAAAAATCTGTATAAGACTTATAACCTGTCCTTATTAAAGTATAATAAGAGGACACAAATTAATTCATGCTGTTGGGGCATATAATCTTTATTTTATAACTGAATACGTTTTAAGTTGTATTAATATAATTATTAAAAGTGTTGACTCACTATTAGATTCCCCTATATACTTTTATTAGGGATTCTAAATCGTATTGGATGATAAACCTTATATTTGGGTCTAACAAATGTATATCTCGCTCACCCGAAAGGGTGAGTTAAAGCTTAGATCAATGGGGAACTGAGGAACCCTGATGAAATGCATCAGGGAAAGCTCGGTTCTGACTGGGTAACTAGGTGGTCGTGTAATCCAACCCCCATCTGGCGGTCTTGCGGCCGCCAACTCCGGTTGATCCTGCCGGACCCGACCGCTATCGGGATGGGGCTAAGCCATGGGAGTCCTACGTCTCCGGTAAGGGGGCGTGGCGGACGGCTGAGTAACGCGTGGCTAACCTGCCCTGTGGAGGAGGATAACCCCGGGAAACTGGGACTAATCCTCCATAGGTGAGGAGGCCTGGAACGGTTCCTCACCGAAAGGCTCTAGAGCTAATACCGCTCTAGAGCGCCACAGGATGGGGCTGCGTCCCATTAGGTAGTTGGCGGGGTAATGGCCCGCCAAGCCTATAATGGGTAGGGGCCGTGGGAGCGGGAGCCCCCAGATGGGCACTGAGACAAGGGCCCAGGCCCTACGGGGCGCACCAGGCGCGAAACGTCCACAATGCGCGAAAGCGTGATGGTGCCATCCCGAGTGGCGCCTTATGGCGCCTTTTCCCTGCTGTATAAAGGCAGGGGAATAAGCGGGGGGCAAGACTGGTGTCAGCCGCCGCGGTAATACCAGCTCCGCGAGTGGTCGGGACGATTATTGGGCCTAAAGCGCCCGTAGCCGGCTTTGCAAGTCCGTTCTCAAAGCCCCAGGCTCAACCTGGGAAAGGGAACGGATACTGCAAAGCTAGGGGGCGGGAG
>Ga0105109_1000086_pt1 | contig 23258 bp, 28 predicted proteins | sample BED_Mat_host_6_1_FD_79142 | JGI IMG/M metagenome (GOLD analysis project Ga0105109, IMG submission 79142) | Extremophilic microbial mat communities from Yellowstone National Park, USA - BED_Mat_host_6_15 | ecosystem: Environmental > Aquatic > Thermal springs > Hot (42-90C) > Microbial mats ...
AAACATAATCACGGATTCAAAGATGAGTGGTAGAAAACCCATGTATGTAAGATTTGAAGTACCTCAGGAACTTTATGAAAAGATATATGAATTTGTTAGAGTTAGCAGGGAAACAGGGAAAATAAAAAAGGGAGTAAACGAAACAACAAAATCAATTGAAAGAGGATTAGCAAAGTTTGTAATTCTTGCTGAAAATGTTGATCCTCCTGAAATCGTAGCACATATTCCTTTAATTTGTGAAGAAAAGAATATACCTTATCTTTATGTTCCAGACAAAAAGAAGCTAGGAGAAGTAGCTGGCATAAATGTAGCAGCAAGTTCTGTTGCAGTACTGGAAATAGGTGAAGCAAAAACTATTTACAATGATTTGGTTTCAGCTTTCTCAGATTTAAGAGCAAAACTTTCTCCAAAGGAAACTGAGCAAAAAGCTGAAGCAGAGAAAAAAGAGGAAAAACCAAAGGAGGAAAAGCCTAAGAAAGCTAAGGCAAAATCTGAAAAGAAAGAAGAATAATAGATTATGAGTTCTCAGGATGCAACCCCTGCAGAGGTTGTTCAAATAATAGGAAGGACAGGAGTAGGAGGAGAGGTTACACAGGTTAGGGTAAGAATACTTGAGGGAAAGGACAAGGGAAGAGTTCTAACAAGAAATGTAATGGGCCCTGTAAGAGAAGGAGATATAGTAATGCTTAGAGAAACAGAAAGAGAGGCTAAAAAGCTTGTCCCAAGGTAATGGTTACACAGTATACTTGTAGTTTTTGCGGTAAAAATTTTCCAACAGGTAAAGGAATAATGTTTGTTAAAAAGGATGGAAGCATACTTTATTTTTGCTCAAGCAAATGCAGGAAAAATAGATTAAAGCTTGCTAGTAATCCTGTAAAGTTTAAGTGGACTTTTTCGTATCCTAGGCATAAATCCTAGTTAAATTTAATTTTATTTTAGAATATTTCTTTTATTCAATGAAAATAAGACAGCCTATTTTAACGGTTTTAGGTCATGTTGATGTAGGTAAAACTACCCTATTGGATAAAATTAGGGGTACTGCTGTTCAATTGAAGGAAGCAGGTGGAATGACTCAACATATTGGTGCTTCTTTTCTTCCTATTCAAGTTATAGAAAAGCTTTCTTCAAATTTAATTGAAAAATACAAAGCAAAGCTTGAGATTCCAGGAATCTTAATAATAGATACACCTGGTCATGAAGTATTTGCAAATCTTAGAAAAAGGGGCGGATCAGTTGCAGACATGGCAATACTAGTTGTCGACATACTTAAAGGATTAGAAAGACAAACTTATGAAAGTCTTGAGGTTCTTAAATCAAGAAATGTACCTTTTGTAATAGCTTACAATAAGTTAGACAGACTTGAAGGTTGGAAAGCAAGGGAAACGTATTCTTTCATTGAGTCTTTCAATGAACAGGATGAAAGAACAAAGGAAAGATTGGATTATAAAGTTTATGAACTAATTAGTAACCTTTCAAGGTTGGGTTTACAAGCTGAAAGATTCGATAGAGTTAGAGACTTTACTAAAACAATTCCTATAGTTCCAACAAGTGCAATCTATGGTATAGGAATTTCTGAGCTTTTACTTATAATAAGCGGAATTTGTCAAAATTATTTAAAGGGAAGACTTGCCTATACAGAAGGCCCGGCTGCAGGTGTAGTTTTGGAAGTTAAACAGGAAGTTGGTCTTGGTATCACAGTCGATTCAATAATATTCAACGGAATATTGAGAAAAGGCGATATTATTGCTTTGGAAGGAATTGATGGGATAATAACCACGAAAGTAAAGGCTTTGATGATGCCTAAACCATTAGATGAAATGAGGGCACCTGAAGATAAATTCTTAAGTGTAGAGGAAGTTGTCGCTGCTGCAGGTGTAAAAATTGTTGCGGATAACTTAGAAAAGGCTTTAGCAGGTTCTCCGCTTTATGTTATAACTGAAGAAAATTATAAAGAAGTATTCAAAAAAATAGAAGAAGAGGTAAGCTCAATAAAAGTCAGATCTGATAAGGAGGGAGTCGTAGTAAAAACCGATACATTGGGGGTATTAGAAGCATTGACTTCCTATTTGAAACAGCATGGAGTTCCTGTAAGATTAGCAGATATTGGTCCAATAACAAAAAGTGATGTAATTGAAGCTTCAATATCAAAAAGCATAAACAAAATCTACGGCGTAATCCTTGCATTCAACGTTAAAGTTCTTCCTGAAGCTGAAAAGGAAATGGCTGAAAAAGGAATTAAATTAATAAAGGAACCGATAATTTACAGAATTTTTGAATCTTATCAAGAATTTGTGAATAAAATTAGAGAAGAAGAAAAGAAAGCAGATTTTGAAAAATATCCCTATCCTGCTATTATTAAAATATTACCAGGCTTTGTTTTTAGAAGGAGTGATCCTGCTATTGTAGGAGTTGAAGTTATACTCGGCAAAATAAAGCCAGGCTATACTTTGATGAACAAAAGCGGAAAAATAATCGGAAGTATAATGCAAATACAAGACCAAGGAAAACCCTTACCTGAGGCCAATAAAGGAATGGCTGTAGCTATATCAATAAAGGGGGAAGCTAATGTTGGTAGGAATGTTTTTGAAGGAGACAATTTATATGTGTACATAAGTAGAGAAGATGCTAAATACTTGCTAAGCAAATACAAAAGTGAATTTACTGAAGAAGAAATTTCATATCTTGAAAAATTTTCATTTGGAAAGCTTCCATAAAGCGACAAGGATATATTTTTAATATCATAAAATAGACATTATGCCAGAATTTAAGGTCAATGTTTCAAATCCTAAGGATGGTACTTCAAAGGTATATGTACTAAAAGATCAGCAAACAAGGGCGTTGATAGGATTGAAAATCGGAGATGTTTTTGATGGAGCAATATTAGGTCTGAAGGGAACAAAGCTGAAAATTACAGGAGGTTCTGATAACTCAGGTTTTCCCATGATACCTACAATACCTGGAGGAGTGAAGAAATCAATCGTAATGTCAAAGGGTATTGGATTTAAACCTAAGAAAGAAGGATTGAGGAAAAGAAAAACTGTAAGAGGAAACACGATTACAGAAGACACAGTATTGATTAACTGTGTAATGGTAGAAGATAAGAATGTTTGAAGAATTAGGCCAGCCACAAATAAACATCGGTACTCTAGGACATGTTGATCATGGGAAAACAACTTTAGTTCACTCTTTAACAGGAATATGGACCGCAAGACATTCTGAAGAAATTAGGCGAGGAATCACAATAAAGCTGGGTTATGCTACGGCCACAATAATGAAATGTCCTAAATGCTTACCTCCTGAAAGCTATACAACCTATGCACTTTCAAATAATGGATACTGTGTACATTGTGGATCAAAACTAATTCCTTTAAGAAACGTATCCTTTGTAGATGCTCCAGGGCATGACATGCTAATCTCAACAATGCTTTCAGGTGCTGCTGTAATGGATGTAGGTCTTCTTGTCATCGATGCTACTGCTCATGCTCCTCAACCACAGACAAGAGAACATTTAAAGGCTATGGAAATAATAGGCTTAAAAAACATTATCATAGTCCAAAATAAGCTTGATGTTGTAACTAGGGAAAGAGCTATGGAAAGTTACAGGGAAATAAAAAACATGATAATGACTTCCTATTTGGCAGATGTCAATCCTCCTATAATTCCTGTATCTGCGCTTCATAAAGTTAACTTGGATTTGCTTGTTGAAGCATTTGAAGTTTACTTTCCTACCCCAAAAAGGGATGAAACAAAAGATCCAATAGTTTACATTATAAGATCCTTTGATATAAACAAGCCAGGTACAGATTATAAAGAATTGCATGGAGGTGTTTTGGGAGGTAGCATAGTTCAAGGAAAGCTTGAAGTAGGAAACGAAATAGAAATAAGACCAGGCTATAGAATAAAAAAGGAAAATAAAATTGAATACGTTCCGCTTTATACAAAGATTGTAAGTTTAAAAAGTGGAGAACTTAATTTAAATAAGGCTCTTCCTGGAGGTTTGATAGGAATTGAGACTGATCTGGATCCTTCATTAACAAAGGGAGATCAACTTGTAGGAAACATAGCTGGTTTAGCAGGTAAGGTACCTAAAGTTTGGAATAGCTTAACAATTAACTATACTTTATTCGATCAAGTTGTAGGAACGAAGGAACCTATAAAGGTTGATTCAATAAAACTTAAGGAAGAAATAGTTTTAAACGTTGGACCTGCTAGAGCTGTAGGAATAGTAACTAGTGTTAAAAAGGATTCAATGACTGTTTCATTGGCCAATCCTGTTTGTGGTGATGTTAAAACGAAGGTTGCAATAAGCAGGAAAATACAAGGTAAGTGGAGACTTGTAGGATACGGAGAGATAGCTTGAGATACTTACTTCTCGATACAAGTTTTTTAATTGAAATGATTAAACTTGGTAAGGATTTAATTTCAAAATCGGAGGAATTTCTTGAAGAAAAACTTATTCCAGCAACAACGCAGAGAGTATTGGATGAGCTAAGCGAAATCGCTAAAAGGAAGGGTAAAAATGCAAAGTTTGCTTCCTTATCATTAAAATTAGCTTTAAATTTCAAAAAAATTTTTGAAAGCGAAGAGAAAAGAACAGATTTGGATATAATCAAAGTAGGATTAAAAAATAACTGTGTAATTGCTACAGCTGATATAGAATTGGCTAGTAAAGCATTTGAAAAAGGACTTGATGTAATTATCATAAAAGAAAAGGGAAGAATAGCTGCATTAAGGTATTAAAGAATAAGTTTTTAAATATCATGATTTCATTATATTTACTCATTAAACTTACAGAGAGTGATAAATTTGTTTAGAATATTTGGAGTTAGGGATGTTGTAGCAATCTCCCCTAAAGATCTAAAACCCAAGTTAGATATAAACAAAGTTGTTTTATCTATATTACGTGAAAAATATGAGGAAAAATTTATTCAAGAAATCGGATACATTGTTTGTGTAATTTCTGCAAAAACTTCTCCTTTAGGTGTCATTGTTTCTCGTTCTGGTTTTCTTCACAACGAAGTTGAGTTTGAATTTCTTGCTTGGCTTCCCATGGTTAAGGAAGTTGTTGAGGCAGAAGTTGCAGATATTAAAGAATTTGGAGCATTCCTTCAAATGGGTCCTATTGAGGGCTTGGCTCATATTTCCCAAATAATCGACGATTATGTTAGCTATGATAAAAAAGGAAACAGGATTGTGGCTAAAAAAACTAAAAGAATATTAACAAAAAATGACCTTGTGAGGGCCAGGATAACTTCAGTAAGTTATATACCTAAATCTATGAATTTTAGATTAGGATTTACTATGAGGCAACCTTTCTTAGGAAAACAGGAATGGATTAAGGAAGATATTGAAAAATTGCAAAAGGCTAAATAATGGTAAGGAGAGCAACTTACGGCTACAAAGCATGCATGAACTGCAAAATGCTTGTTCCAAAAAAGGAAAAAATCTGTCCAAACTGTAAAGGAAAGGATTTCTCTGACGAATGGAGCGGAATATTCATACTCTTTAAACCTGAGGAATCCCAGTTGGCAAAAATGTTGGGAATAAAGAATCCAGGAATGTATGCCATAAAGGTAAGGTAGTGGATAAAATTTCAAAAAATAATTTTTTGTTGATTTTGCCTAAAAAATCAAAGTATGAAAGAATATTCTATTTAAACAGGGTTTCAAATTTCAGAAGCATAAGAAAAAGGCTTAAGAAGCTTATAGGTATGGCAATCTTTCGCTATCCAAATGAGACTTTCGATCATATTAAGGAAATTGTTTCTTTACTGAATCCTAAGACTATTGTTACAGTAGGCGATTTTGTTACAAAATCTTTTTTAAAAGAGAAAATCAAGGTTAATGTTGCAATATTCGATTTGTTTTTAGAAAATAAACAAGTTGAAGAAAGCTATAATCTAAACTTTTTCAAAGAGGTCTTTAAAATTAAAAATCCTAGAGGAACGATAACAAAAAATTCCTATTTAACAGTAAAAGAAGCATTAAAAAAAGATAGCGTTGCTATATTGGTTGATGGTGAGGAAGATTTGCTTGCACTAGTAGCGATTCTAGAATCAGATGCAAATTCTTTAATAGCTTTTGGTTTACCTAATTTTGGTATTGAACTTGTAAATGTAAATAAGAGAAAAAAATTTATATTAAGAAAATTGATACAAACAATGTTTTAATGTTGGATCCAAAGGATATTCAGATAATTGAGAAGTTTGAAAATCCATATTTGAACAGAGATGAATATACAGTATATTTAAATTTGGAAAACAAGGCTTTTCCAAAGAGATTAGAGTTCAGGGATGCATTTTCAAAGCTTTTAAATGAGGATCCCCAAAAAATAATAATAAGAAAGCTGATTCCAAGGTTCGGAGGACTTAAAGGCTATGCTTTAGTATTCGTATACAAGGATACTGAAAGTAAAAAGATAGAGCATGAACATATTTTACTTAGGCATCTTGGTGAAGAAGAAAGAAAGAAAATATTAGAGGAGAGAAAGAAAAAGAAATTAGAGCAAAAACAACAAGTTAAAAAGTGATCGAGATGTCTCCTTATATACACAAATTGTTTGAGATTGATCCTACTACAAAAAAGGTTAGGAGAATAAATAAGAAATGTCCAAGATGTGGTGTTTTCATGGCTAGGCATAAGCAGCCTGATAGATGGTCCTGTGGGAAATGCGGGTATACTGAATTCATAACTGCAAAGAAGTAATGTATGTTTTAGGGATTGAAAGTACTGCACATACTTTTGGTGTCGGAATAGTCGATGAGAATCTAAACATTTTAGCAAACGTAAATTCTACATACGTTCCTCAAAAGGGTAAAGGTATTCATCCTAGAGAAGCTGCAATTCATCATTCTGAGAATGCTTCAAATGTAATAAAGGAAGCTTTATCTAAATTGAACGTTAGCATAAAGGATATTGACGCAATAGCCATAACCCTTGGTCCAGGACTTGGTCCTTGCTTAAGGACAGGTGCTACAATTGCAAGATTTTTATCTTTGCAGTATGAAAAGCCTCTCGTTCCTGTAAACCATGCAATTGCTCATCTTGAAATTGCACGTTATACTTGTAATGAAGAAGATCCTTTATTGGTTTACATCGCAGGAGGAAATACTATAATAACAACTTTTGTTGAGGGAAGATATAGAATATTTGGTGAAACCCAAGATATTCCTTTAGGCAATGCTGTAGATTATTTTGGAAGGATGATAGGAGTAGGTTATCCTGAATTAATAAACGTTGAAAAGCTAGCGATGAAGGGAGAAAAAATTTTAGATCTTCCTTTAGTAGTAAAGGGTCAGGATGTTTCCTATTCTGGGCTTATAACATCAGCATTAAAGCTAATTAAAGATGGATACAAGATTGAAGATGTTGCATTAAGTTTTATAGAATATGCATATAGCATGCTTTGTGAAACAGTTGAAAGGGCTATTGTATACACAAATAAAGAATCGATTGTTTTAACTGGAGGAACTTCCAGATCAATTATACTTAAAGATAAAATGGAGAAGCTAGCAAAAGGCCAAAATGTTCGTTTCAAAGTAGTTCCAGCTGAATATGCAGGGGATAATGGTGCAATGATAGCATTAACAGGCATGTTGGCATTTAAATGCAAAGTATCAATAGATCCAAGAAAAAGTTATGTCAAGCCTATGTGGAGAATTGACCAAGTAGATATACCTTGGAGATAAAGAAAATTGAACCTATAAAAAAAGGAGCAGAAGCTGAGATATGGAAAGGTTTTTGGTTTGATTTAGTTTCAATTTTTAAAATAAGGGTTCCAAAAGCTTGGAGACATCCTTTATTGGATCAGAAAATAAGAACATCAAGAACGATTAAAGAAGCAAGGATAATATACAGCGCTATGGAGAATTCTGTAAGGGTTCCTTACATTTACGATGTAGATCCAGAAAATGCCTTAATAGTTATGGAATTCATTGAAGGAAATATTTTGAAGGAGGTTTTCAAATCAAACTATAAAGATTTTTCAAAGGAAATAGGCAGAATTATAGGGAAATTACATTCCTCAAACATTGTTCATGGAGATGTTACTCTTTCTAATTTCATTTTATCAGGAAATGAAATTTGTATAATAGACTTTGGTCTTGCTGATTTTTCAAACAGGGATGAAGATCGAGGTATAGATTTGCATCTCTTTTTAAGAAACTTAGAAAGTAGTTTTAGTAGCATAGCTAAGGAATGCTTTAACTACTTCATTGAAGGCTATTCAGAGTTTTTTGAAAATTATGATGAAATTTTGGAAAAGCTTGATGAAATTAGGAAAAGAGGTAGATATGTAGAAGAAAGAAGGAAGATAAAAACATTTTAGAAATTTATATTCGAAAAATTTTTATGTGTGACTTCTTTAAACAAAATTTCTACGTAAGAGAAATTTTTGAACTCATAATAGAATGCAATGAAACTGGAAATTATGAAATTTTAAAGGAAATCGAATTTGATGTTCCTGATTATTTTAACTGGTCTGAGGAAATATTTGAGGGAATTCGTCTCAGAAATTTCCCAGATAAGAAAGCATTGATCTGGAAAAGTGATATTCTGAAAAAATCTATACCTTTAAAGAGATAGTTGAACTTAGCAATAAGCTTTTGAACTTTCTTAGAAGAAATGGGTTAAAAAAAGGAGATGGAATTTTTGTAATACTTCCCTTGCTTACCGAAATTTGGCTAAGTTATGTTGCTTCAATAAAAGGCGGCTTTATACTTATCCCTGCAGCAACTATTTTAACAGTTAAAGATTTAGAATATAGATTTAAACAGTTCCCTCCAAAGGTTATAATAGCAGATAAAGAAAGTGCTTTAAAAATAGATCAAGCTGAGAAAAAACAGGAATTAAGCCTTCTTTAAAAATAATTGTAAACGATAAAATTGAAGGATGGATAAGCTTCGATGAAGTATTAAAAGAAAGCAACACAGCTTTTACATAAATGAAAGCCTCGTCCTTTAGAGCAGGGATGAAAAGGCTTAAATAGTTATTTTATGAATTTCTTTTAGGAAATTCAGCAACGTTCCTCCTAAGCTCGATAGAGGGCCTAATGGGACTTAGGAGGAGCATTCAGTATTGCAATTATTGAATGAAGGATTCTTAATAGAATCCAGATATAGGGCTGGCAACCCTTTTAATGAAGGTTTATTGAAACCAGATCAAATGGGGGAAGCTCTGATCCTCCCGACTGTCCAGCAAATGAGAGATGTAGCTACGAATCAATGCTGGAAACCTTTGAGCTACTCTAAAAGGGAACCCTCACCCTTCTAGGGTGGGGAGGAGGTCAGAAAGGGAACCCTCGCCATTTAAGGGGGAGAAGTCAGATTGAAACCAGGCTATATGCCTTCAAGGGAACTTGCAGCTAGCATATTTGATTTTGCAAGCAAAAACTTAGCTCGTTATAAAATACCAAGAATTATTGAATTTGTCGACGAACTTCCCAAAACAATTAGTGGAAAGATAAGAAGAATTGAACTTAGAGAAAGAGAGAAAATTAAGAAAGAAAGGGGTCAAAACGAATATTTTTACGAAGATTTCTTCAAATAATTTTCAGAAAACCAATTAACGAATAAACTTAATGATTTTCCTCTATGTGAATACTTGTTTTTTTCTTCTATGTTCATTTCGCCAAATGTAATATTAGATCCCTTTGGAATGAATATCGGATCAAATCCCCATCCTTTTCCTTTAATCTTTTCAGAAATATATCCTGCTGATATTCCAAGGAAAACTTTTTCATTTTCTTCATCTTTATAAGCAAGAGCACATTTAAATTCAGCATATCTATCATCAATACCTTCCATCAATTTCAATATTCCTTCATTTCCCAAAGTTTTGTAAACATAAGAAGAATAAGGTCCTGGAAATCCCTTTAAGCTTCTAATAAATAAGCCTGAATCCTCAGCAATTACAGGCTTTTTTAACATTTTATAGGCTTTTTGAATAAAATCCAAAATTATCTCCTCCAAATTTTCTGACTGAATTTCATTTATATCCAAATCTATCTTTTCTAATTCAATGTTGTAATTTGAGAGAAAATTCTTTATTTCTCTAAACTTGTTTTCGTTTCCTGTAATTAGCGTTAAGCTATACTTCATAAATTTTATTTATTTAACATTATGTAAATAATGTTATGCGCAGGGGTAGGGAAAAAGGTAAATCACATTCAACAAGACCAGTTAATATAAACGAAGCTTTAGTTTCACAACATGATCCTGATACTATAAAAAAGATAATAGAAGATTTAGCTAGAAAAGGAACTCCTCCTTCAATGATAGGGGTAATTCTTAGAGATCAATACGGTGTTCCTTTTGTAAAGCATGTTTTAGGAAAAAGCATGAAGGAAATTTTAGAGGATTTAAAACTTAAACCTGAGATTCCTGAAGATCTTTCCAATTTAATTAAAAGGGCAAATAACGTTATCGAGCATTTGAAAGAGCATCCAAAAGATTACAGAGCAAAAAGAGGATTAGAAGAAATCATATCAAAGATTAACAGGCTTGCAAAGTATTATAAAAGAGAAGGAGTTTTAGACCAAAACTGGAGGCATGAAATAACAATTCCTAAGTAATGCTTTCAAGTTTAGAAACAAGGTTAAACAGGGCTGTCGAGTTTATAGAAGAAGATTATTCTCCAATCTTTGTTATTTCACATTATGATGCAGACGGCATTTCAGCAGCGTTAATTCTTCTTAAAGTTCTTTGGAATAAAAGAATTCCCTTTATATTCAGGACGGTTGATAGCTTAGATGAAGTAGAAGAAGCAAAAGCATCAACATGCAACAGGATAATACTCTTAGATTTTCCTTTTTCTGAAGAAATACTTAACTTATCAAAATACAAGCGTATTCTCATGATCGATCATCATCAAATTTTAAACTATGAAATCGATGGCCAAGTAATTCTCCTAAATCCCTATTTAACACATCAAGAAGGCAATAACTTAGCATCTTCCTCGAGCTTATCTTATCTAGTAGCAAAAAATATCGATGAATCGCTTGTTTACCTAGCTCCTTTAGCTATTGCAGGAGCTTTAGAAGATAAACAGGATGTTGGGGATAAAAGATCATTCATAGGAATTAACAAAGTAATATATGATGAAGCTGAAGAAGCAGGAATATGTTCATCGAGCCTTGGACTTGTTTCCTACATTAACTTAAATGAAACTCTAGAGAAAACTTTCTCATATATTTTCGAGCCTTTCATTCCTGAAGTTTTTGGAAACATTGAAAAATCTAGGAAGTTTTTAATCGATTGTGGGATTTCTAAAGAATTTTTGGAAAAAGAAATCAAGAAAATAAACGAAAAGGACCATCTTCAAATATGCCAAAAGATAGCTAAGAAACTTATTAAGGAATATTACGATGCATATAACATAGAAAGATTATTCGGTGCAAACTATGAAGTTACAGGTTATGGCAAAATAAATAATCTGAGATCTTTATCAAAGATACTAAATTATTATGGACGTTATCATAAGCATGATGAGATAATAAGGGAGATAATCACTGAGGAAATAAAGGGAGACCATGAAGCATCTTTCAATAATTATATAAATGAAATTAAAAAATACATTAATTTTATAATTAATGAAAAAAGAATAAAAGAGTACAATAATTTGGCTTATATAAATCTTAACGATTTTAACATAACAAGGCTTACAGGGGATTTCTCTTCTCTTTTAAGTTCTTCTAATATTTCTAGCAAATCTATAATAGTTGTCTCATCTTCTATCAACAGCAATTTAAAGCTATCTGTAAGATTAAAAGGAAGCTCAAAGATAAACATAGGGGAGATTGTAAAGGTTATAGCTAAAAAATTAAATTGCAAAGGAGGTGGTCATGTTAATTCTGCAGGTTCAATAGTTCCTAAAGAATTGTTGGATAAATTCCTAATTGAATTGGATAACTCGATATGAACTGCAAAGCTGATATTGAAATTCATTTTAAATCGGAAAAGATTGCAAAGAATGTTTTCAATTCATTAGTTCCTGATAACGTTAATATACCGAAAGATTTAAAATTAAAAATACATGTTAATGAAAAGAAGATATATATGGAAATCACTAGCGAAAACGTTAGAAGATTTCAGTCAACAATTGAGGAAATACTCAGGCAGATTTCTGTTATTGAAGAAACGATGAAAGAGGTTAATCTAGAATGAGCAAAGCTGCGAAGAAGGTTCCACCTAAGATATTTAATGTCCATGTAAATACGATTTTTAAAGATAAAGTAGTAGCGCAAATTCTTGGAAGGGAGCCTGAAAATTTAATAAAAAGAACTGTTGAAACAACCTTAGCTGATCTTTTAGAAGATCAAACTAACATATACTATCAGTACGTAAAAGTAAAGTTCCAAATATTAAAGGTTGATGGAAGCGAAGCATATGCAAAGTTTAAAGGACATGAAATGACGAGAGATTATGTAAGGAGCCTAGTTAGACCTGGTTCCTCTCGAGTAGATGCTTTCTATGATGTATTCACAACTGATAATATACATTGTAGATTGCAAGCAATGGCCATAACTGCTAAAAGAATAAGTCATTCAAAGGAAAGTGAAATTAGAAAAGCAATACTAAAGAAGTGTGAAGAACTTTTAAGCAATGTAAGTCTTGATGATTTTGTTTCAAAAGTATTGATAGGAAACCTTGCTTCAGAGCTTAATGCTGCAGCTAAGAAAATATATCCATTAAAGAAATTTGAGCTAATAAAGAGTAAAGTTCTAACAAAATATTTATAAAATTTAAAAAGCTATAATTGAATATTTTAAAATTCTTTCGAAATTTTATTCTTAATTTTTTAAATATATAAATTAATTATATATTTATTTAGAAGATACGATTTTAATTACATCCCTATGTTTGAGAATGTAATTCTCACCAACCTTTTGTTTTCTTCTAACATCTATTGCATATAGGAAGTATTTTCCTAAGTCACTATGGATGTATTCAGAAGCAAATTCTCTCACATTCATATCGCTAGGTACCAAAAAAACATCGGGCAAAACGTTTCCATGATGATCTGTTAACTTATTTGCATCCTCGACGGGAAATACAGCTATGTAATTTAAAAGCTTAAAATAGCAATTTTCTAAAGCTTCTTTTACACCCGTTGTTCCGTATTTTTCCAATACATTCTTTTGAATATATTCAATCGCTTTTCTTTGATCTTCATTCAATTCTTTGATTATTCTTATTTTCCCATCATCGTATTCTATGATTTTGTTTTCCTTTGCTTTATTCAAAGCCAATTCAGATTCAGCAGAAGTAGGTATTACGATAAAGTCCTTGTATTTTTCCTTCATTCTAAGGTAGTTTTCATGTGATCTTGGCAAATCAATCTTGTTTGCTGCAATCAAAATAGGCTTTGACTTCAACAAAAGAACCTTGCAAAAAGCTTTGATTTCTTCCTCACTCCATTCAGCAACCTTTTTTCTTTGCAATCCAGCATCAACAAGTGCACTTGAGATATGTTTCCTTTTTAAAGAAAATCCGCTCAGAAACTGTTCTAAAATTTGAACATTCTCATTGTAATCAGCTCTTTGAATTTTTCTAATTTCTTTGTTAATCTCTTCCTTTAAATTATTGAAAACCCACATTAAAATTTCATTAAAAACGAATTCAGGCTCATTTATAGGATCATATTTTCCCTGCTTTACTATCCTTCCCTCTTCATCAGTTGTTCCTGAAGCATCTACAACCAAAATTAAAGAATCCGCTTTCCTTATTTCATCTAGGAATTTATTTCCCAATCCTCTTCCCTTCCATGCATCTGGAACCAGTCCTGCAACATCTACTATCTCAACAGGTACATATCTAATTCCATTTATACAAACTGAATTTCTAGGACTATCTTTTACATTGAATTCCTTACATACACATTCAACTCTAACATAAGCTATTCCTTTGTTTGGCTCAATTGTTGTAAATGGATAAGGAGCTATTTTAACAGGAATCTTAGTAAGGGCGCTGAAAAAAGTACTTTTTCCTGAATTAGGCTTTCCAATTATTCCTACTCTCGGCACCCATGAATATTTGATCTCAGAAATTAATATTTTTAACATTTTCTCGAATAGATTCGGTAAAACCGAATGTCATTAAAAAGGAAAAGCTTATAAAGTTATAATTTAAAAATCCTCTAGCGTGAAAATGTCAAATAATAAAAAATTTGGAAAGCTGTATAGCATATCAATTCTAGCAATACTAGTAGCATCTATAGCTGTTTTGGCTCTAGGAAACGTTGCGCCAGTATATGCATCAACAGGTGCACCAAAACTAGGGGCTGCATATCCTCCTACAGCCGTAGTTCCACCTGCAACAACGGGATTTAATCTTACTATTGCTACAACAAGTGTTAATGTAACAGCAGGAACCGCATCGGTAACCGCTGTTGATACATCTCCAACAACAGGATACTTCGCAATTGTGTTTAATATAAATGGAACAAACTTAGTAACGTTTTCAGGTAGTCAGTTCTTGCTGTATTTTAGTACAAATGGTTTTTCACAAATAAGTTCAGGTGATATTGAATATGCAGGTCCGTTTAACGTTGCACAGCTTCAAGGATCTTATCAAGCTTATACTATACCTGTTAACTCTTCTTACTTCACAACAAGCACAGCTACATTCTATGTAGGCACTGCAACAGTATACACACCTCACAAATCAACTGCCGAGTTAATAGTAGGACCTATTCCATTGAAGATAAGTTCTGCATATGAATACATAAAAATATTTGATGGTTCAACAACATCTGTAGCAGTTAGTATTCAAACTGTAAATGTTAAGCCAAACTTTGTAGCCTCACCAGCTAGTGGAGTTGCAGGACAAACATTGACGTTTGTTGGTGGAGGTTTTCCAGCAAACATGACAGTTAATGTAAATGCAACTTACACATACACAAATTGGGCAGGCAGCTCAGTAACAGTTTCTAATTTAGTGGTTGTATCTGGAATAAACACAGGTGCAGGATACTTTACAGCTACAGGAGTTGCTCCTGATACAGGTGCAGCGGTTAATCCACACAGTGCAACATCAGCAACACAACCGTATGTATCTATTACATTTAAGGCTGTAAATGCATCTAATACAGCTCAGATTATAGCAACTTCTTCAACGCCGTATACTGAATTTACAAGGGTATTGAAGCAAATAGAAGACGTAACAAGCAGCACTACTGCTTCAGGGATGTTAACGGGCAGTACATTTTATGGAAATGCTACAGCTAGCTTAAATGTTCATGTATTCGATGTTGTTCAACTAGCAGGAGGCAACTTTACGCCAAGTGCTTTAGTTCAAATAGTTGTAGGAACTTCAACCTTCAATACAACAACAAATGCAACAGGCTTCTTCAATACGACATTCACTGTTCCAGTATTGCCATTAGGATCAAACGTTGTAAAAGTTATCAACAATGGTGTCATATACACATTTACTCTGAATGTGCTACCAACTTTAGTATTAAGTCCAAATCAAGGTCCTGTAGGAACAAATGTTAATGTAGTAGCCTATGGATTCCCAGCAAGCGTAACAGTCTATTTGTATTGGCAAGGAGGACCATATCCTGGAAATACATACTATTGGATTATGAATGCTACTACAGGAGCTAACGGGCAATTCAATGTAACAGTAATGTTTACCGTACCGCCTCATTCATATGGTGGCGCTCACAATGTGGTAGCATTAAATGCATATGAAGGAACTACAAATTCTACTCCCATTCCACCAGCAAGTATAGTAGGCTCAGGAACATTCACTGTAACTGCAAGTTTCTCTTTGCAATTCTCTCTATCAGATGCACAGCAAGCCTATCCTACTATATCGAACAATGGTCAAATCATTAACCTTATAGGCCAAGGACTTAATCCACTTGTGACTTACATTCCTAGTGTGGATAATCATTTCCTTGCTCCAGGAGCCTTTAATGTACAGGCTAATCTTACTGGAGACTTAATAATGCAGTTCGTAGCAGCTGGTTTTAGACCAGGATTGCATGTAATAGCGTTCTATCAATCTCCTGCAACAGGTAACTACCTAGTTGTTGGAACTGTTTTATTCTGGGTATCTCCAAGTGGTGACTTCGTTCTCTCTGCCTTAAGTCAAATAAACGCCACATTAACATCTATAAATAGCACAGTTGCTCAAATAAATACAAGTGTTGGAAGCATTTCTATGAGTTTAAGCAGCGTTATAACAATGCTACAACAAATAAATGCAACGATTGTTTCATTGAATGGAAATGTAGCATCACTTTCAACAGCCATTGGAAATCTTCAGGCTTCATTGAGTGCATTGAACACAACGATCGTTCAATTGAACAATAATACAGTAGCTATAAAGACAGCTTTAGGAACAATACAAGGAACAATAACAAGCGTAAGCAACGGAGTAGCAACAATTCAAACAAGCTTAGGAACAATTACAACAACACTTAGCTCAATACAGTCAAGTGCAAGCAGTGCAAGTAGCAATGCAAGCAGTGCAAGTAGCAATGCAGCAACAGCTGCAAACTATTCATTGTATACACTAATTCTAGTAATAATAACACTGATAATTTCAATAGTAGCTGTAGTATTCTCAGCAAGAAGACCAAGATAAGTTTTTAAAATAAATTAATTTTTTTTTTCTTATGGTTAAAATTCTTATTGCAGATTATGTTCCAGAAATATGCATAAAGATTCTAAGTTCAAAAGGATTTCTTGTAGATTTCTTACCTGAGATAAATCAGAGCGAAATTTCAGATAAAATAAAGGATTACGATGCCTTAATTCTAAGGGGTAGATTAAGGCTTAATAAAGAAATTCTTGAAAAAGCTAAAAATCTAAAACTAATAGTAAGAGCAGGTGTTGGTCTTGATAACATAGATTTAAAGTATGCAAGCGAAAAGGGAATTGAAGTTAGGAACACTCCTGCTGCACCAAGTAAAGCTGTTTCTGAATTAACAGTTGCTTTAATAATATGCTTATTGCGAAATCTTTACAAAGCATTCGATTCTTTAAAAAAAGGAAGCTGGATAAAAAAAGAGTTAATAGGAAGTGAAATTTCCAGCAAAACAGTTGGAATATTTGGATTTGGAAGAATTGGTTATGAAGTTGCAAAAAGGCTTAAAAATTTTGGTTGCAAGATAATTGCCTATGATATAGATCCTTCAAGGGAAAGTTTTGCAAAGGAGCTTGATATAGAATTTACAAAGGATTTTGATTATATTCTAAAAAACAGCGATATAATAACAATCCACATTCCTTTGTTAGATTCAACAAGGAATCTTTTTAACTATGAGACAATGAAAAAAATGAAGAAAGGCTCATACATAATAAATACTTCAAGGGGAGAAGTTTTGGATGAAAGGGCTTTGCTAAGTTTGATAAAGGAAGGTCATATAGCTGGCGCAGCACTTGATGTTTTCTCAAAGGAACCTCCTATTGAAGATTTCTTAAGAGATTTGCTAAGTTTGGAAAACGTAATAGCAACACCGCATATTGGGGCTCAAACAAAAGAAGCTTTAGAAGCTGAAGCAAAAGAAGCAGCAGAAATTGTTTTGAATTTTTTCAAACAATAGCTAATTTAATACTATTTCTTAGAAAAACAAGATTAATTTATCAGAGAACCTCTCATACAGGGGTTTAGTTTCGTTTATCTTTCAGTTTTTATATATACGACAATTTTATTGGGAAAAATTTATGCAATAAAAGTTCTCGGGGCAAAATTTATTGCGTAAAATTTTAAGGATAAAATTTTATTAAGGTTCTAGCATAGAAAATTTTTAGCCTCAAGGAACTTATACTAATACTCCTGCCAAACACTAAATCAGGTTTGTCCGGTCCTATCTTGCTATACTATATACCCCACGTATAGTATAAATTTAATCCTATTCAACCATTAACAAAATTATAGTCATAATAAGAATTTATCCAATATATAGTTAAATTAGAAATATAATCTTTTGTGTTATAATTCATTGGATATTGACTTATATAAAATGCATTGTATATATTGCTTCCATTCAATTGAATCTTAGAACCTGCTGACGTATAAGCATATACATTATTAAATTGAACATAGTTGAATTCAGGTAACTGATCATAATTACATAGAGAGGAATTACTGCAATATAAAGGCGTCTCTAACATTGATTGTACATTGCTTATATAATTTGATAGTGGAATATTTATATTCTCAGCAGCTACATATGTAGTGAAAGCATTCATGTCTTCTATTTCAAAGTACCAAGTTTGTTCACCATCTGCATAACTTGATGGCCATATTTCGATAAAGAGATTATGATTATTTGTTACTGTAACGATTTTGCCACTTGAAATGTAATAATAAGCCGGAGATGGATATATTTCATAAAATAGCTTATTTTGCATAGTAAAATTATCCCAATAATATCCTGTTTGTACTACATAAGTTGAATTATTATAGTATCCCTCTAAGCCTAACCAGACCCCAGCTCCAGCTTGATTTACATGACCTCCCTCGGGAATCTGTGGTGGCTGCGAAAAGTTGGTTGTAATCGTTTTCATTTGTGCTATAACATAGGAATTTGAATTATTTCGCCATTCATATCCTGCAAGATTTACACTTGCTGTGCCGAATTTTGTAATTTCTATCTTTAAATTTTTGATCTTAAATATGCCGTGATTCGTAAAAGTTATTGAATTCATGATGTAGAAATAATTTGTTTCATTAATTATGTAAACAAAAGTAAGTCCATAAACATTCTCCTTGTGGTCATTAAAACCTTGAATAGTTGTTGTATTATCGGGGTTATTGTTTATGTAATTTGCAGCTTGATTTATTAAAGAATTATTTGTTATATCTAAACGCGCAATTATTTCCCATAATATATTATATAAAAAAGAATTTCTTGTTAAGTTCATTCCCAAACCTAAAAGGAGATGACTATGAGAATTTTCATTATTGTTTACAGATAAAGCGGATGATCCAGTATTCTTAACATAAAGATATATCCCGCCAATAATTAAAATCGATACAATTAATATAGTATAAAAAATTTTTATCCTAAGCACATAATATAGAATAAAGCTTAATTATATATATTCTTTATATAAAAAGTTTTAACGAACAAATACCTAGAAGAGATGATAAACTCGCTAATTCTATTGGAAATAAAAAATAAATTTATTTTAAAAAGGAAAATGGATCCTGTTTAGCTAGATATTAAAGAGGAAAGCCTTACCAGCGTTTTAAAATGTGCAAATAATAATGTTATTTGTAGTTTTGTATATGAGTCAATACACAACTTGTTTACAGGTCCTGATTTTACCATTGCTCAGCAGATCATTATTCTTTAATTTGCCATAAATTCAGGATATGCAGCAGCAATTGTGGATATTGCGTTCGGGAATAAAGATGCTGAGGCATATTTGAATAAATGGGGTTTAGAGTTTATTCCTTGTATTGTTTGCGGGAAACCATTACCTGGACTCGTTGCTATGAAAAAGATAAATTATGAAATAAAAGAACTTGTTTATAAAAATGGATGGAGACATGCTAAATGTCCTATTTTGACCTGGTTCTTTAGGAAATTCCCATTACTTCCATTAAATTGGAAACCTTCAAAAGCTCCAAGAATCTTACATCATATTTATCCTTGAAAATTTTTAAAAGTTCTTCACATTCAATTCGGAGCTACATCTCGCATATGAGGGCAGTAAGGTGGCGCAGAAAACCACCCCCATTTATATTTCTCAGGATCCCAAATAAAATGGGGATCCTCATTGAAAAATAAAATTAAATAGAAACGCTGCTTGCTCCTCCTTAAGTCCCATTAAGCTTTGATCGAGCTTAGGACGAGCTTCACTGAGTTTCTTAAGAGAGATTTATAAAATAATTAGTTAATTATTCATCCCACCATTAAGGGCGATGTATTCGTTTATTTAATTTCCTTCATATCTTTCTATTAATCTTTCAGCTTTATCCTCTAAAAGTTAACAATTAAATACAAATAAAATAATTATAATGATGGTGCATTCTTCAAAGAGAAAAGCTATCAGCGCTCTAATTATAATCATTATAATAGCTTTAATCTTGTTAATCAGTCTTTTAGGCTTTTCTTCATTATTTAGTAATAGAGTTGCTAGTGTGAAGACGTCTCAAGGTAGCTCTTCAGTCACCAGCACAGGAGCGTTGAACCTAACAGCCGTCTTTAAACTAAAGCGCATAAACGTTCCGTTCAAGGTTGTGAACTTAGCTTCGTTCAATGCGTCGCCTAACAAGGTTCTTGTCGCATTTCAATTGCCTGAAAATCTCTCTAAATTCAAGTATATTACTGTAGTCTGGCTGGCTAACGGTAGCGGCACAGCATCATACCTGAACAATGGGAGTATGCAAAATTCTATCCTTTTTTCACGCGGTAAATACATGGGTAATTTTGTAAGCAATTCAGTAACGACGAAGGTGGGCAACATTACAGTAATAACCAGATATGGTGCGAGTGCATGGATCACTCCATTACCTGGCGGGTGGAATGATCCAACTGTTAATCTTTGGGAATGGATCAATTTTACTAATCAAGTTGGGCAGCAAACCGGCTTTGTCATTGCAAATGGAACATTCAACTTTGTACTTGGAGGAACCGTCACTGGAATAGATCCGTTTGGTTCTGGAGCGTATGCATATAACGCTTATTACATATGTAGTGAGTCTACTGACGTTGTAGGTCAGGGAACAACGTTTGGATATGTAATTGAGGAGGCTTCTGCCACATTCTGCGAGCTAATTGTTAGCGATTGGTGGACAGCATGGCCAGGTGTAGGAATCAATAGTTTAGACGGTACTGCAGCGTTCGAACCATCACCATATTGGAATTATGGTTGGACATTAGGTTGCTCTTGTACGTCAATTACTCCACCACCTACACCTTAATAATCTTAAATTTTTTATAATTTATCTTCTATAGTGTGCTATAAGACCATGCATAATATAGTTATTAGATATACTTATATTCTTTTTAAAAGTCTCAATCAGGACTTGATTATTTTTGTTTCGTTTTTATAAGGAAAAAGGCCAAAATAACCATATTTTTCGATTTAGTAAAAGCAAAGCCGGCCTGCAAAGGAGCTCCCTGAAACAGGACTGACCAGTGAACCGGTCCTTTTTCAGGATCTGTCCTCTTGGCCGGCCTTTTTTTACTGCACTATTTGCCGGTTGTCATGAAGGGAACTACCAAAAAAAGAATCTGTTGCTTTGAAACGGGAAACGGCCTTTATTACTGGCCGGCCAATAAATGACTACGATTAAAATACGTATATCTATTAGCCACTAAGCTAATAAAAGTCCTAATTTTTAATAAAAATGTAATTGAATTATTTAAAAAGTTTTTTAGCTAGAAGATGGAACTTTTGAAGGTTTCCAATTTAACGCAAAAGCTCCTCCTAATACTCCTTTGGCCCGTTTAAAGTTCTTATGGCCTCCTACAAAAAAGCAACTTTAAACACTCCTCGAATAACATGGTCAATTGCTTAACTTATTCAAGGAGTTTAGTGAATTAATTTATATTTCAAATATAAGAGAATTATAGTAGTAGTTGAAACGATGGAAATTCCTTCTTGGTTTAAAGAGGATTGGATTGATACTGATCCAAAAGCTCTTGGAGTTTACCTAGCATTGTTATTTTCAATATTACAAGCCGTAGAGTCCAATTATCGTAAAGATTCTACTATAAATTATGTAAAGGAAGAGATAGCAAAAAAGCTTACCGGGAAGGATGCCCTTGAGGCCGTCAAACCTGCAGTAACATTTTTAGAGAATCTTTATGCTAATGAATATTCCGTAGATAAAGGTTTTAAAAGTGGAACAACCAGACTATTGAACGCTATAGAAGGAAAATATTATGACAGATTTAGAAAGGCTTGTTACAAATATCTCAAAAAAGAATATATTGAACGGTTAGAAGATAAGGACAAGGAAGATTTGATTGCGATTCTGGTAAAACTAAAACTATTATCTAAGCGTTTAACAACCGCTGGATCAATTGCCGTAAATGTATATTCTCTTAGTGCTTCTGAACTTTATGAACTTGCAACTGGCACGGATTTTGATAAATTAAATCAAGATGAGAGAGAAAAGCAAAGTAAAAGGATGGAAAATCTTCGTGAAGCAATAATTAATTCAAGAATTTTATGGTTTTCAGATATATTTTATATGATTCCTGCTCCGTTTCTTGAGGAAGAATTCTTAACTAAATTGACTCCTTCTGAAGAGAGTATAAGTGCTCCTTCGTATGCGACCTTTGAAATTGCGATCAGAACTAATTTAGTTAAAGAAGCTAACGAGTTTGAAGGTAAGAAGCCTGAATGGAAAATCTTAGAAGAAATTGTTGGTAAGAATCTTAGATCAATGGGATTTAATTATGAGTTAGATAAAAAGTTATCCGCAAGAGGTGGAGGAACAATTGAGGTTGATGTTTGGGCATGGAAGAGAATAGGAAATACAACATTTTATGCCTATGCTTCGTGTAAAAACTGGGATAAAGAAGTTGATAGATCAGTAATAGATGAAGAATTCGGTAGAACAATGCAACTAATTCATATACCGCATCTTAAAATATTCGTAGCAAAGAAGTTAACAGCTCCAGCTAAGGATGCAGCGCTGGCTGATGGTTTTATTGTAATAGAGCTTGGAGAGAAAGTATTAACCAATAACGCGCAAGATATATACAATATAATATACAACCATTTGAAAGAACTGTTTATTGGAATAGCTCCTCCTGAATTGCAAAGGTTCGCCCAACTTGCAAGAGAATATTCAGAAAAATTAAGATTGTTGGCTGATGAAATTGAAAAAATATCAGGTTAAATACTCAAGATGCCCTAAAGAAATATTTCTATTTTTGAGATTCTTCCTTCTTTTATATCTGTACTAGTTTGTGAATTTATGGCTATAAAATTTATTTAGGATACTTTTACTCTTATTATCATTATACTCTAGTAGAGCTTCTTATTTAACTGATAGCTCAACGGAAAAGTTAAATACTCTGAAATTTAACAATAACTGTAAAAATGCTAAAGAAATACGCTGATTTAATTCAAAAGAATTATTCCAGTGAGCTTAAGAAGAAATTAATAGAGTGGAGAAGAGAGCCAACTGTAAAAAGGATTGAAAAGCCTACAAAAATTTACAAAGCTAGAATGCTAGGATACAAGGCAAAGCAAGGAATAATTGTTGTAAGGGTAAAGGTAAGAAAAGGAAAGATGGAAAAGCAAAGACCAAGAAGCGGAAGGAGACCAAAGAGAATGGG
>Ga0105109_1000097_pt1 | contig 21926 bp, 13 predicted proteins | sample BED_Mat_host_6_1_FD_79142 | JGI IMG/M metagenome (GOLD analysis project Ga0105109, IMG submission 79142) | Extremophilic microbial mat communities from Yellowstone National Park, USA - BED_Mat_host_6_15 | ecosystem: Environmental > Aquatic > Thermal springs > Hot (42-90C) > Microbial mats ...
AGCGTGGCAGAGCAGTGGATGCTTTCGCCTTACGAGCTTACGGAGTTAAGGGATTTGGGATACCTCAAAGAAACGCCAAGCGGGTACGTTTTGAGAGAGTGGATCAAAAAGTACTTGGAAAAATGAGAAGCGATCTTAATATGTAAAGCAAAAGTTTAGGGTTTACATTTATCAAATATTAATAAAGTATATAAATAAGATAAGGGGTATTACATCGATGATATATTATAGAATAGATCCGATAAACTTCTCTGTGTGGAGGGAAGTTGACGATACTGTCAATGTAAAAATAAAAGAAAGAGTACAAGAAATTATAAAAAGGTTGGCCAAGACACACAAAAACGGTGAGCTATTAAATTCCATAGCGGACGAATTGGTTTCAGAAATTTTTAGTGAATTGCAACAATATCACAAAAGCAAGATATTTGGAAGCCCTAGCGAAAAAGAAGTATTTGTTTATACACCCGCTGACACGAGATTTCCGGGCAACACAAATAGTTTAGGCGAGCATCTTATCACAACATCCGCTTTTGCGGTGGTTGCGCTTCTTTCTTATCTTGAAAAATACGGCAAAGTTTTGATAAATGAACCAGAATATCAAAATATTCAAGACAAGCTACAAGATCGTGAGTTTTTAAGAGGTCTTGTGAGACTTGCCGCTCTTCTTCATGACATAGGCAAACCTCCGCCACAAGGTCATGTTGAGCGTAGCTGTGATTTTATCAAGTCGCTTAAGCAAGAGCTAGGCGATGATGTTACCCAAGCTCTTTCTTCCATCGTAGCAAGACATCATTACGGAATAGATTATCAAAACAAACCAAGAAATGTTTTAGAGTGGATAGTGGCTTTCGCGGATAAGGCGAGTGCTGGCTCAAGAGGATTTATACCAAAGGATGAACCCGATAAATTTAAGAGAATAATCGAATTTTTCATGAATTTAAATCCTGGCTACGATTTGGGTAAACAAAGATTGAACCTCATACAACAAGTGCTTTCAGGAACTGAGACCTTCGAAGAGCAAGACGACGTCGAAAAGTTTCTTTTGGGTTTTCTCAGTAAGAATCCTGAACGTGTTTACATGATAAATAAAGCACTAATAGAGGCCGAAAAGAAAATATTAGAGAGCGGAGATTTTACAGCGGATAAGGAAACAAGATTACTCGCGCTGTTACATTTAGACGTTCCATCGATTCAGTCTTATATCACCCGTGGTAGGTCTCTTGCGGTATCGGTTGGATACTCATTAATGATTGATGCGTTTATTCACAAGATCGCCAAAATAATTGAGGAGGAAATCGGAAAAGAAGTAATACTGTCTAAAGAAGGTGGTTCGTTACTAGCGCTCGTGCCTGTAGGCTACAGCGATAAGCTCGCTAAAAAAATTAAAAGTCAAATCAGTGAAGCTAACTATATAAGGTTCACATATTACGAAATGCCAATAAAATTTGGTGAAGCATTTTTAGGACCAGAAGAGTATTGGAGTTACTGGACTAGTCAAAAAGCCGATGTGTTAAAGCGAGATTCTATGAGGACTTTTGGCACTCTTGTTTCTAAACTGATTTTCGAATCTAGTGTTCGAGCAAAAAGTGTTCTTGAAGAAGATCACCAAGAAAAAAAAATTCAAAACGTGTGTTTAGAGTGTAAAACGAATGAGAGGATTAATGGAAGCGAGCTGTGCGAGGCGTGTTTTAAAGCTAAAGAGTGGTACAAAAACTTTAGAAATCTAGTAGTAAAAGAAGGTGTTTCTAGAGAGTTTGAAATTTTAAAAGAATTAAGGTCGGTTAAACTTGTCGAAGATTTGAGACGCGAAGCGAAAGCGCAAATTGAAATACCAGAGACGCTTGATGAATGGTCAGGACAAAGGGGTTTGCCTTCTCAACAAAAGGAATACATAGCTTATGTTACTGCTGATGGTGACAATTTCGGAACGATGAAATCTTCAGCTAGTACGATAACACACTATCTTTCTATTGTAACAACACTCACTGACATGATATACTTCCCAATGTTATACTCTCTTAAAAAAATAGCAGAACAAAAAACACAGATTAAGTTTGTGCCTTGTTACATCGGCGGCGATGACGTGCTTATTATAATTCCAGCAAAACACCTCAAAGAATTTTTGATAAACATGGAAAGTGCTATAAAAAATATGCTCGCCTACGAAGCTCGAGGAGGAGATGAAGATTTAAGAAAATTGAGAAAGGGATTTTTGTACAAAAGACTTGGTGTATCAGCTGGCTTGTATATCACAAAAGACGTGAAATACCCGGTGTTTTTGGCAATAGAAAATGCTAAAGCGCTTGAAGGCGTTTCCAAAAAATACGCAAAATCTGAATCCAAAGAGCACGAGAAATCAGAGCAAGATTTAGCACCTCACTTTACGTTTACTATTGCCGATGAAAAAACCTTTTCTTTTGTCCAGAAAGCGAAAGACGATTACAAGCTTACTCTTAACGGTTCAGAACTTGCGGAATTAAAAAATGATATGGACAAGCTGTCAGCCTCAAAGTTAACCGCTAATAAGAGTCGAAAATACTTCCGGCTTAACAAAGGACGAAACGAGTATGAGCTTACGATTTCTTATCACGCTATTAGAAACGATTATGACATTCATGCCATCCTAAACTTAATTGAAAAAGGCAGGAAAAGAAAAACTGACACGTTTTTGTTGTATTATCTTCTTTATTTGCCTGAGGGGTGATAGCTTTGGAAAAATACGTAAACCATTTGTTCGTAGAGTCGCTTCGCGCAAATACTGAATCCACTTCTTTTTCCCTAATAAAAGACTTCGAAATAGACTTAAGGTCATTGAGAATTGATGTGAATGAAGTACAGAATAGACACACGCTTGTGATTCCAGGCTCTTCGATAAGGGGGGTTGTAAGAAGATGGGCCGAAAGATACGACAAAGCGCTTGCGGAAGAGCTTTTCGGTAGAGACATTATTTCGGGCGGTGAACCCAAAGCGGGAAAACTGATATTTAGTTTTGGAAGAGTTGAAAGCTTGCCGGATAAAGTTTTCAATAAAAGGTATGGAATAAAAATCAGCCGATTGGGAACGGTTGAAACAAACGCGCTGTATTCCTACGAATTCTTAAGAGGGGAAAAGCCGATAAGAATCACTTTTGATTTGATAGCCTTGGTTCCACTAAAAGACAATGAAAAGGAGCTTTTGGCAAAATCCATGGCTTCTTTAAAATATTCGAGCATAGGCTGGGGTAATTCGCGCGGTTTGGGGTTTATAAAGGAGGTGGAGCTTGATGTCAGACTCCAAAAATATTTACATGTTTGAGGTTGTGAACCTTTCTCCATTGGTCATAAACCGTGGTTCTGGAAACTACTTAAAGACGACTGATTACATACCCGCCTCATCGATTCTTGGAGCGTTTCTTTCGACAAAGATTCCTTCAGATTTGTTTAACAAAGAAAAATACAAAATAGAAGCAGGATTAAGCGTCACCGATGCCACTCCTGTGGATAAAATGACTAACGAATTGAATCCACCGAGTTTGGTCACACTTTCTACCAAGTATATCAACGGTTCTGAAAAAATTGTCGACGCAACAAAGCTAGTTGTTGAATATGCTACTGGTAAAAAACCAATTGGGTACGAAAATATAAGACTGAAAAAAGGCCCACGCTTTTGGAAAATTGAAGATAACAAGATTGAGAAAGTTAGCGGAACTGACATAATACAACAAACGGTTTTGACGCTTGACGACAAAACTCTTACGATCTATACCAAAGAAGAGAATGGAGAAAAAGTGGGCTTTCTCGCTCATGTTCAGGCTATAGCTCCTGGTTGTCACTTTGCGTTTGAAGTCGTTGGGGAACAGCTGGTTGTAGAAGAGTTTGCAGGAGTTTTAAAAGAAGGGCTATACGTGGGTGCACTCAGGTCAAAGGGTTATGGCTTAATAAAACTTGTCGATTTCAAAGAAAAAAAAGTGGTACAAAGAGCACCGTTAAAACTGGAAGGAGACCCGAACGAATATTATGTTTTAAGCGTTTATGGGAATCTTGACTATGCATATCTTTTAGAGCTAAGAAAGAAATTGAAACAATATAAAGAAGTGTACGCCTCAATTGGATTTCAAGAAATTAAAAGATGGGATTATAACGTCTTTAAAAAAAGGTGGGTAGTTAAGAGTGGTTCTGTGTTAATATACGCAAACGCCGAAAAGGATATTTATGACTTAGAACATGATAGCCTAATCAACGCAAAAGGAGGTAAAATAATTGTCAACCATCCAGTCATCACAATTAACGAGTGATAAGGGTTTTGGCACAAAAATCCTAGAAGAAGCTTGTAAGGATCTCATCGAGATATTAGAGGGGCGAAGGAAAAATTCTAAAGAACAAAAAACTTCTAAAGAACAAAAAGAAAACAAGGGTCAACTAAGTAAGACTAACCTACGCAAAATTCTTGAGATAGTGAACGACGCAGAAGATTTAAGGAACGCTTTGTTGCAGATTGCGTATTTGGTGTCTAGGAACGAAGGATGGAATAATGAACTTGGAGAGCTCTACTCGAAATTACAGAAAAGAAAAGACACAAGTTCATTAAGCGATTATTTAAAGGTAGTTGTAATGGGCTACTATATTTACGAAGAATTAGAAAAAGCTGGTTCAGATGGATTAGGCAACTTAAAAAGAATTTGCGGAGGTTGATACAAAATGAGTGTAGAACCGCTTTTCTTTCAAAAGATCAACCACAAAACGTTCGTAAAGTATGAAATACAAAACCTTGAATACTTAGTTGTCGGGGGAGAAAAAGGAGCGGAAATAGAAATTGCGGATATACCGCAACAAAAATATCCCGACGGCGTGCCTTATATTCCTGGAAGCACAGTAAAAGGCGTTGCAAGACATCTTTTCACTCAGGTCGTAACAGCACTCAGACCAAATGAGTTAAAAGATAATTTTAAGACTGACAAAGCTCTAACAAACGAAAAAGACATAGAAGAACTTTTGAAGAAAAATACGGATGATTTAATTAAAGAAATCGAGGTTAGTTTAAATGGTACTGGAAAGATTGGAATTGTCGACCTACTTTTTGGCTCGTCTGTTATGGCTTCCCCACTAATCTTTACCGATGCTATAGGAACAAAGAGAGATATAGGAACAAGAACTCATGTTAGAATAGACACGGACAAAGAGAGCGCATTAAAACATGGATTAGTTCAAGTCGAAGCGGTTAAACCAAATAACATTTTTCAGGGTATGATAATATTTAACTGTATAGACGTAGGAACTGAACCTACGGTATTACACAACGCATTCGAAATGCTGTTAAAAATCTTGGAAAATAACAGCATCTTTATGGGTGGATGGAAGAGTAGAGGCTATGGTTTGGTCAAATTAAAAATAGTGGGAAAGAAAGAGTGCACACCTTTACAGATTATCAAAGGGGAGTGTTAGAGTTGACTGAGTCAACCAATTTGTCTGAAGTTTTCTATAAAACGCTTTACGTAACCTGTGATGTAAGGGTGAGTGTAACTACAAAGTCGCCACTACGCATTGGTGCAGGAAAAGGGTTGATGATTGATGAACCAGACTTGCCAGTTATAAGGGGAGGTAATGGTGAACCAATAATTCCCGCTTCTTCATTAAAAGGAGTTTTCAGGAGTAGCCTGGTAAGATTGCTAAGAGTAGCCGAGGAAAACCTAACTTTAATTTTCGGAGGCGAAGTTTCTCAACCTTCGAAAAACGAAAGGTTCTCTATCGCTTCACCAATTGTTTTTTGTGATTTAGTGCCGAGTGGTAAGGTCAAAACTTTTGAACGATACCACATTAGAATTAACCCTGTAACTGGAGGTGTGTCAAACCTTTTTGAAGTCGAGTATGTTCCTGAAGGTGTGATATTTGAAGGAAGAATTATAACTAGAAACTTTCCTTTAACGATATTTTCTGGTATACTAAATGTTATGTGCATTCTTTTTAATGACGACATAGTGAGAATAGGCGGGTTTAAAAGCAGGGGGTATGGTTCTATTGAGGTTAAATATACAGAACCAAAGGTTCAACTTCCTCAAAAGGTGAACTTTTTGACAAGACTAGGTTCGATCAGAAATCAAACTTCTCAGATTTCGTTAGAGGTAGACTCTCAGAGAGATAAACTAAAACTGTTAGAAAAAGTCGACGGAAAAACATACCAGTATGAAATCTCTATCAAACAAAAGCAACAAAGCGTGTTAGGATTGCACAACGTCTTTCTTGATCAAAACGAGTTTCAGAAAATAGGAGAAGAGGTGTTAAGCAATTGGCTTACACCTGGATAAATGTCAAACAACCTTATAGAATAGGCGTTAAGAACTTTACTCAAAGGTTCTTAGATAATATCTTTGTTGTGGAGGCAAAATTTAGAACTCTAAGTCCTGTTGCGGTTTGTAGCGATGAAACTGATGTGATATTAAAAAATAACAAACCCACAGTTGTGTACAAACATTTTACCGATAATAACGGTAAACCCGTAATTCCTGCTTCGAGTGTAAAAGGGTTCATAGCGACGTATCACACTATAGCAATAAATGACCCAAATAGAACTGCAGACCTCTTTGGTACTATGGGATTAATGTCCCGAGTTTTGTTTTCTAACTTAAAGCCTACTCAATTTAACCTAAAAATTGTAAGGATTGGGAGACAGTGGCCACCTAGGCGAAGAGGATCAGGCGTAAAAGTGTACCTTGCTTCTCAGCTTCTTAGCCCAACGAATTCACAAGAAATCTATGTGGAAGCTATACCTGAAAATATCGTCTTAACCACGTTAATTACTATTACCAACGCGACAGAAAGAGATTTGGTCGAACTGTTGGCATCTATGGGCGTACATCCTCAAGGAAACAAACCGATAAGATTAGGAAGAGCAAAAGGGCTTGGAATGGGCAGAATTAAAGTTGACGAACTTGAAATTTATAAGGATCTGTTTATAAGAAAGGAGCAAATTGACTCTAAGAATTATATCACAAAAGCGGGCGAAATTCTTGATAATGAATGGAGTAGAATTAAGGATGCATTCCACTGACTATCCACTGAATAATCTTTATCAAAATATAAAAGAAATTATACAAAAAGAACTAGAAATAAAATGTGAGACACAAAAAGACCTTGATAAAAATCTGTCAAAAATTATCTTTAATTTTTCATTAGAATATCTCAAAAGAATTAGAATGGGCCACGAAGTGAATCAAGAACTCACAAAGCGTTTACTACTTGATTCGCTTATAAAGCAAAGGATATTTGAAAAATGCAGTTGGGTTGATGTGGATAAACTTTCCAATATGATACACTTTATTTTACAGAAAAATACACAAAATCTCCGAGAAACACTTAGCTATGCCGCTTTAAAATCAAAAAACCCAACAATTAAAATTTAAAACATGGACCAAAAAGGTTCCTTTCTTGCTCAACTTTGCAGATATAGCGAAAAATCACTGAGAAAGGAGGATGAAGATTATTTGGTACAAGTGATTGAAACTTATGCAACTTATTGTGTTGACGAATCAAAGGAGCTTAAAGCGAACACCAGTGATGGGTTTAAAAAGATTCTTAAAGCCCAGGAAATGGCATTTGATTTCATAAAGGAGTATGTTTACGTTTTCGACGAAGAGATATCAAAGGAAAAAATGAGTGATTTCGCAAAAGGTATGGTTTTTACAGTCAACTCTAAACAAAGAGTGTTGGGATTGCTTGCTAGCTATCTTTTACAGATACCTTTACTTCTCGAAAAGAGATGTAACGCAATTATCTTTTTATTTACATATGAGGTTTACGTCAAAATAAGCAAACAAAGTAAACGTGAGTCAAGAGACGAAAAGACGTGGCAGTTGATGCGTGTCTTAAAAGAATTTTTGACTAGACGAATTACTGTTTATAATGAAAGTTTAAATTTTGAGCGCATAAGAAATATGATTGCACATAATGGTTTCGGCTTAATCGAAGTAAGGGATGTTGAGATTTCAGAGTTGTCTATTGTCATTTGTGAAATTGCAAGTTTTTTGTCTGCGAATGAATACCTTTTAAAAGGATAGAATGCTTTAAGACTCACTTTAAATAAAAATTCCCAAGAATCATACTAAGAATCCTAAATAGCAACTCGGGGTGAAACCTTAGCCGTGGATATTCTAAATGATATAAAGAACTTCGTGAAGTGAAGGAGTATAGCGATGCGAAAGAAACTCGAGCATGTTTTGCGCTAAGAAATCCAAACTATTTTAAATGTTCAAAAAGCGCTGTTAAAGGGAGGCTACAACGTGGTAAATATGAGAAGCCACAGAGATTCTGATACTGGATTCTTGGGTTCTATCCAATGTGCCTTAGCCAAGACTTTTTACAGGTCAAAGTCACATTGAACTAGTCAAGGTTCGTACAACACTTCTATACAAACCCACCACAATTCGATTATAGTTGTTCGTCACACTTTTGACGATTTAGTAAAATATTTTTAATAAATGGTTAATAGCCACCCATGTTAAACATGCTTATACCAAGAGTAACTGTGGTAAAGATGCCTATACCAAAGAACGAGCATGTCAAGCTGTACAAGAAAGAAAAGAACCCAAGGGTTTAGGAAAGGCTTCAGGCAATCATTCTGCTTAATGAAAGAAGATCAACGGAAGAGATTGCTGAAACACTGAAGAGGAGCATAAAGAGCGTTGAAAGTTGGATAAAGTCATGAAGCAAAGGAGGATATGAAGAGCTCATTCTGAAGTTCACCGGAGGGCCAAAGCCAATGCTCAGCAAAGAGGAAGGGAAAAGGTTCTGAAAGAGATAGAGGGAAAGGGGTACACCATGGGAAGTAATGGTCTACGCAAATACAACGAGAGGGGTTAACAATACAGAGAGGAAGTCCTCAGGAGAAAGAAGAAGGTAAAGTACGGTAAGGCATACAAGGTCGAAGAGAAGAGGACAGAAGGTGCGGAAGCTTTTTTTAAAAAAGATAGATGAAGTTTTAGCTCCAGTAAAGGATGATGCAGTTATTGGCTTTGTGGATGAAACCTCAGCGTTTGTTAACCCTAGCAGAAAGAGGGTAATAAACACAGAGAGGATAAAGTACACTCAAAAAAATTAGCAAGGAGGATAAACCTTTCCGGATTTATGGCTCTTAACGGCAAAGACGCAGTGATAGCATTACGTGGCAACACCCATGCTCTTCGAGGCAACGCCCAAACTACTAACCAAGAAAAAACAAAGCTTGACAACACGCAATTTTTAACCCACACCCTAAAACACCAACTAGACGAACAACTCAACATGCCCACACTAAAAGCCGACTCAATAAAGATAGAAGGAACTATTGGCATACTGGGGGGATTCAGTCTAGCCAAACCCGCTCGAAAACCTATCTACGCCACACTTCAACCCGGCTCGATAATCGAGCTCACACGTAGCGCACCATACACAACACAGGAGTACCACGAACTCTACACAGAGGGGTTAGGGCTCTTCCGAAACATCGGATACGGCACAGTAATACCCATACCCCTAGAAAACGCCAAATAAAACCATTCGACAAGTCGTAGAGGTTATAAGGCAAACGAGAATCGACATTCTTGGTAAGGGAGAGTAGCCAGCGATGCGTACCTTTCACTTGGAAAAGAAACTATTCGACCTCTCCAATATTGATCCCAGACTAAATAGCTATCTCAGTTGAAGAAGAATCCCAAACAGCCTTCCTCACACCTACCACGCCGTTAAAAATAGTCAGACATAATTAGATATTTTCCTCCAATTCCTCAGTTTAAGGCATAGTGCAAGGCGCAATACATGCGCAAAAAACTTCCCACTTTCAATTCCTCATTAAAGGATACAAGGTAAATTCCTTAATCAGGGCGACGTCTTTCGAGTCTCTTTCAATTCCTCATTAAAGGATACCTGTTTTCACTAGGTTAACCACCCTTATCACCTCGTCCACTTTCAATTCCTCATTAAAGGATACTTACATGTTCAGGATCGACGTGCGGGATCGAGGTATCTTTCAATTCCTCATTAAAGGATACTAATCAGTTACGACTTTATCAATAAACATACCACATTCACCTTTCAATTCCTCATTAAAGGATACACATGCTCGCCCGTATTTTTTACCAGGGTGAGTGAAACTTTCAATTCCTCATTAAAGGATACAATACTTACCGCAACGCGAACAATACCAGCAACAGCACTTTCAATTCCTCATTAAAGGATACCCGAAGAGGAAGAGCAAGATGAATTGAGCGACTCTAGTAACTTTCAATTCCTCATTAAAGGATACTGCTCACTGATAAAGTGGCACTTTTCTATGAGGACTTTCAATTCCTCATTAAAGGATACAGGGGAACATCGTTCCTTGCTTTGAGCGTGAAACTCTACCCTTTCAATTCCTCATTAAAGGATACACATAAGGTGTCCCAATTGCCAGAAGGATATAAAGCTTTCAATTCCTCATTAAAGGATACACAAATTCGTTAAAAAATGGATACAAAAAGCCATCAAACTTTCAATTCCTCATTAAAGGATACCGAAGACGTGTGGAAGTACGGCGCAGAGCTACTTTCAACTTTCAATTCCTCATTAAAGGATACAGGGTAAGTATCAAGAGCTAGAGGAGAATTATGGCGATCTTTCAATTCCTCATTAAAGGATACATAAGAAGAATTTAATGTTTAAGAGGTGAGAAACATGAGCTTTCAATTCCTCATTAAAGGATACTTAAGCGATACGAAGACGCTTGAAAAAGCGTTCTCGTCTTTCAATTCCTCATTAAAGGATACACACAGAGTTTTACAGCGTTAGAGAGTTCAAAGTGTCTTTCAATTCCTCATTAAAGGATACCAGGTGCGCCCATGGGAAGTAGTGCGACCCCAGCACTTTCAATTCCTCATTAAAGGATACCCGCGGTACACCCCGACGGTTCGTTTTGCGAACCCGTTTCTTTCAATTCCTCATTAAAGGATACGTCGAGAATGGCCTCACTCTCCACAGGCTCCAGTATCTTTCAATTCCTCATTAAAGGATACACGATTAGGTGTAGATACATGAATATCCAAATGATGGATGACTTTCAATTCCTCATTAAAGGATACCATAATAGTAAGACGTTTTTTCTTCGTATTCTAGTTTACCTTTCAATTCCTCATTAAAGGATACTTATTGCGGTTTCAAAATTTGTTAGAGATATGTTAACCTTTCAATTCCTCATTAAAGGATACAATATAGAGTTACTGTCGATTGGGGCGAAATAATACTTCTTTCAATTCCTCATTAAAGGATACTAAAACTACGCGATACCGCGATTGTTCTAAGTCTCAACTTTCAATTCCTCATTAAAGGATACCACTATTACGGCGCCGTCGGGCATTAATAGAAGAATAGTCTTTCAATTCCTCATTAAAGGATACGCGCAGCGGTCACAGGTACACAGGTGGGTGGTACGGCCTTTCAATTCCTCATTAAAGGATACACCCGCTCCGCACCGAACGCCAAAACAGCCTGTTGTACTTTCAATTCCTCATTAAAGGATACCGAGAAAAACTACGCTTGGATACGCACATTTAGACGTGACTCTTTCAATTCCTCATTAAAGGATACTGTGTATTAGCGCTTACAATTGTTACAAAAACAAACACTTTCAATTCCTCATTAAAGGATACTATCCGACTAACGCCAAGCCGTAGGTCACTAGGGCAGAAGCTTTCAATTCCTCATTAAAGGATACAAGGTAGTGTCAGCGATGCCACAAATAATCGATAATCCAACTTTCAATTCCTCATTAAAGGATACTCGGAGAGGTCAGAGTGTACGTTTTCCGTGGCATGAACTTTCAATTCCTCATTAAAGGATACTTACTACAGTGCCGCAGGTGTGGTATATTAGTAGCGCGGACTTTCAATTCCTCATTAAAGGATACCTACCATACAAGCACACACCCCTCCGAGCCTATGACCATCTTTCAATTCCTCATTAAAGGATACAGCAACTGGACTATTTCTACGGGAAGCTTAAGACCAAACCTTTCAATTCCTCATTAAAGGATACCGCGGCTGAAGAAAGCAAAAGCATTTTCGGGCGGGTTTACTTTCAATTCCTCATTAAAGGATACGAAAAAGAGAACCACATCCGATACCACATCCGATAAAACTTTCAATTCCTCATTAAAGGATACCAGGGAGAAGAGTAATACGAATAACCGAGCCTGTTAGGCGTCTTTCAATTCCTCATTAAAGGATACTGAGAGGCAACACTACTTTCACAGTTTTCACCGAACCCTTTCAATTCCTCATTAAAGGATACCGGAGTAGTGGTGCCTCCCTCCAAGGGTTTGAGCACGCTTTCAATTCCTCATTAAAGGATACCAGTTGGTCAGCGTTACTACTGCTGTCGACGAAAAGGTCTTTCAATTCCTCATTAAAGGATACATGCAATTAGGTATAGAATATTGTCTTTTCTGGAAAACTTTCAATTCCTCATTAAAGGATACCTGTGGAGAATGTATGGAATGGCACTGTTTGAATTGTTACGCTTTCAATTCCTCATTAAAGGATACCATCTAGCGCTCGACTCTGGCTTTCTGATTCAGATTTTGGCTTTCAATTCCTCATTAAAGGATACTTGCTTCACCTGTGCGGGTAGATTCGCCATGGCTTGCTCTTTCAATTCCTCATTAAAGGATACTATGAGGAAGGGAGTCAGGGGGCGAATAAGCAAGGGGTGACTTTCAATTCCTCATTAAAGGATACCGAAGATCACACATCACAGGCGGCTCGACTATGTTTCTTTCAATTCCTCATTAAAGGATACCGTAGGTTAAGGGTTCAACCGTGGCTTGTTGCGTATTCCTTTCAATTCCTCATTAAAGGATACTAGTGAAGGCTTTTCAGGCAAGGCTTTCGCGTAAGGGTGCTTTCAATTCCTCATTAAAGGATACTTTCGGTGGGTACTTGCAAATCGGTAGCCCAGAGGCTTTCAATTCCTCATTAAAGGATACTATCTTACTAACGGACGAAGAGATCGAAGCGGCTTTCGACTTTCAATTCCTCATTAAAGGATACCAGTGACCATGTTTGCCTGCCAGTTGTAAGGTTGTCTTTCAATTCCTCATTAAAGGATACATATACCCCTTCGTGATAACGGATATCGGTCAACCACTTTCAATTCCTCATTAAAGGATACTCGCTGTAACATACACCTCTCTATCAACAATGATTATTTCTTTCAATTCCTCATTAAAGGATACCCTCTATTTTGGAACACCTGTTCCTAACTCAGTTCCTTTCTTTCAATTCCTCATTAAAGGATACATTTCGAGAGAAACGCAAATTACAAGTGAAGACCACTTTCAATTCCTCATTAAAGGATACCATGAGTGAAAAGATGGGTGATAGCGGGATAAGAACTTTCAATTCCTCATTAAAGGATACAGATTCTAAAGGTGAATAGCAATGTGCGAAATGTGTGTATCCTTTCAATTCCTCATTAAAGGATACCAGGTGTCCATCAAATGTAGCATCCATTATGTAATACCCTCTTTCAATTCCTCATTAAAGGATACCACAATCACAGCACCAAGCGGCATAAACAGAAGAATAGTCTTTCAATTCCTCATTAAAGGATACTTCCCTTTCCAACCCGAAAAAATGTTGATTTTAATCTTTCAATTCCTCATTAAAGGATACGTGGAAAATGCGCTGGTATGTCGCTTTCTTCCTCTTTACTTTCAATTCCTCATTAAAGGATACATCGCAATGAAGAATAATCACTTTATCGTATATTTCCTTTCAATTCCTCATTAAAGGATACGGGAAAACCGTAAGACTAAGGGCTAAGGGTATTTTTATAGACTTTCAATTCCTCATTAAAGGATACAGAACTTGTGCGTTCAGGTGGAATGAAACTAGAAGCAAACTTTCAATTCCTCATTAAAGGATACGGATTTTCATAGAAGACTTAATAGACAGATTTGGCCTTTCAATTCCTCATTAAAGGATACCAAACTCGAAAATGTTTTCTTGTTCTGGGGTTGGTTGTCTTTCAATTCCTCATTAAAGGATACCCACCTCCAAGTGTAAGGAGCCAACCCACCACTCCACTTTCAATTCCTCATTAAAGGATACCAAAACGATTTAATCTTGGTGAGGTGAATAGCACTTTCAATTCCTCATTAAAGGATACCTGTCGTCAACAGTAGGGTTAGCCACCTCAGTTGTTATCACTTTCAATTCCTCATTAAAGGATACTTGTTCTCTTGCATAGGCGCGCACACCTGCCACAACTTTCAATTCCTCATTAAAGGATACAACTCTACGACACAGTGCTGTTCTGGATATACGTGTATCTTTCAATTCCTCATTAAAGGATACATGGTTAGCTGCGTTGTAGAGCTGCCTGTAACTCTCCGTCTTTCAATTCCTCATTAAAGGATACCGACAGCGAACACTGAACCATCACGCTCGAAGATGTAATCTTTCAATTCCTCATTAAAGGATACCAGGCTCTCGACCAAACAAGCTACTCACTTTTGGTCTTTCAATTCCTCATTAAAGGATACACTCACATATGAAGAGCTAAGAAAGATAGACATTAAGGGCTTTCAATTCCTCATTAAAGGATACCGTTTTCAGCCTCCTCCCTCGAGGTGGAGTGTGTCCCTTTCAATTCCTCATTAAAGGATACTGTTTTGTAGATCAGCAAGCGCGTTCAGAATCTCAATCTTTCAATTCCTCATTAAAGGATACGATCTCATTTATAAGTATTTCATGTACGACCCAAGCTTTCAATTCCTCATTAAAGGATACCATAGAAAAAACGATAATAGAGGACGTGGCTCGCCGAATCTTTCAATTCCTCATTAAAGGATACCGTGTGGGTGAGTATGACCCTGTGGAAGACGTTTTTCTCTTTCAATTCCTCATTAAAGGATACACCAAATTAGTCAGGAATTAGACCGACTCAAGGCGGTTACTTTCAATTCCTCATTAAAGGATACACGGCTAAAAGCCTTAGCGTCCCGCAAGTGGTGAGTAGCACTTTCAATTCCTCATTAAAGGATACACGTCTCTGCTGTCAATGTTAGAGTAGTATGGTTGTTTACTTTCAATTCCTCATTAAAGGATACTTAACACGGTTGCCTGAAGGTAAGGTACTTACGGAAGACACTTTCAATTCCTCATTAAAGGATACAGTAAAGAATCCTATAACTGGGCGTCTGTCCATGTTTTTGCTTTCAATTCCTCATTAAAGGATACGGCGCCATGTGCTGGCACCCACAGCTCGACGCCGACTTTCAATTCCTCATTAAAGGATACGAAGGAAAAGAAGAGCGGTGATTGGCGTTGAGGCTGGTAACTTTCAATTCCTCATTAAAGGATACTCACGTTTACCGAAACCTTCCCGATTCACATACCTTTAACTTTCAATTCCTCATTAAAGGATACATACCCCTTCGTTGATATGGGATATCGACCAAACCACTTTCAATTCCTCATTAAAGGATACAGACATGAGGAAAAGAAGCAAGCGGAGCGCGCTATAATCTTTCAATTCCTCATTAAAGGATACCGTAAGGATAGAGCATTTTGTCATCTCTCTTTACCATGCTTTCAATTCCTCATTAAAGGATACTGTTATTGTTAACAGCGTTACAAGTAAAGCCTGAGGGACTTTCAATTCCTCATTAAAGGATACGAAATAGAGCAGGAAACGGGAGCAAGCAGGCGTACGATTGCTTTCAATTCCTCATTAAAGGATACAGGATTACCACGGTGGCGATGAGTCTACCGAATCAATGCCCTTTCAATTCCTCATTAAAGGATACCCGAAGGTTGAACGACTTTGAGCGATTCAAGTATTTGTCTTTCAATTCCTCATTAAAGGATACCAAGAATTTAGCTGGGAATAGAAAGGCAAAAACCACCGCAACTTTCAATTCCTCATTAAAGGATACGTAAACACCCTGCCTATCATACCGAGCCTCTTCCGAAGCCTTTCAATTCCTCATTAAAGGATACTGAACGTCTTCAAGCTCTAGCTTTACGCCCTTCACTCTTTCTTTCAATTCCTCATTAAAGGATACAAAAGTGCAAAGCTCGTCCTCAAGCTATTCGATGAAAAAGCTTTCAATTCCTCATTAAAGGATACGAGCGATGCGATCCTGTCTAACCACTGTGCGAAACTTTCAATTCCTCATTAAAGGATACCGTCGGTGCGTGGCCGCTACTCGTGGTCGTAGTGATCGCTTTCAATTCCTCATTAAAGGATACACGATATGGGATATCGGCGAAAGCCATGACGCAGGAACTTTCAATTCCTCATTAAAGGATACCAGGCTTCACGCAGTTTGTGGGAACCCTACCTTTGTGAAACTTTCAATTCCTCATTAAAGGATACCTAATGGCTCAAGGTAAACCAGACATTGTCCCACTCAACTTTCAATTCCTCATTAAAGGATACTTGCGAGTGTGGGACGGCTAGAAGTTGGCGAATATTCATCTTTCAATTCCTCATTAAAGGATACAAGCACCATGAACCGCCTCTTTTGTTGTTGTTTCTCTTTCAATTCCTCATTAAAGGATACGCATAGTGTTGATTTAGACAATAAATTCAGAACATTCTTTCAATTCCTCATTAAAGGATACTCAAAGCCATTTCTATCAGCTCTTCTGTTGCTTGTCTTGCTTTCAATTCCTCATTAAAGGATACCTGGACGATGAAGCGTATGCGGCTCTCAACGCGTTAACTTTCAATTCCTCATTAAAGGATACGTGTTTACATCAAGTTTTCGCTCTTTTTGTGGAATAACCACCTTTCAATTCCTCATTAAAGGATACCGCAATGGAAAAACTACAACAAGTGATTGACTATGTAGTCTTTCAATTCCTCATTAAAGGATACAGGTCTGTCACCGTCTGTACCTGTGCCATAAACTCTTCTTTCAATTCCTCATTAAAGGATACCTTTATCCCTAGCAGACTCAGTAAGATTGGAGGATCTTTCAATTCCTCATTAAAGGATACCTAGCAGGGTTGGCAGGGTTTGTTGCAGGAACGGCAACTCTTTCAATTCCTCATTAAAGGATACGATGCTTATAAAAGAAGCCCAAGATAACTATCCCGACTTTCAATTCCTCATTAAAGGATACTAAACATGGGCTACTATGTCACCCAGGACAAAAAGGCTTTCAATTCCTCATTAAAGGATACTCAGGAGTTAGGGGAACTTCCACATGTGTGTGGAAATACTTTCAATTCCTCATTAAAGGATACACGTTAGGTTCCAAAAATGGTGGGCTTTCGGTGTACCTTTCAATTCCTCATTAAAGGATACACGATAAGGACAGCGGTTGCAACCACTGCGATTACAAGACCTTTCAATTCCTCATTAAAGGATACTGAACCCAGTTGTTCACCGCTGTTTCGGGACTACGTACTTTCAATTCCTCATTAAAGGATACAACCTTCACAGGTAGCGGAGAGGATAGCCGAGTTCCACCTTTCAATTCCTCATTAAAGGATACAAACTAGTGTTCCTTGGCGATGTAGAGTATGGCGAAACACTTTCAATTCCTCATTAAAGGATACTGGCAGGGGAACATCACACTTAATGCTTACCCTGGTGGAGGCTTTCAATTCCTCATTAAAGGATACTCACAGAAGACGGCGTGATCCGCGACTACTACTTAGAACTTTCAATTCCTCATTAAAGGATACACGTGGAGGTGGGTGTGGCCAGACGGCTACACTCAAGTCTTTCAATTCCTCATTAAAGGATACATCAACGGCTACGAGTACACCTTGAAAAACTTTTACTTTCAATTCCTCATTAAAGGATACAAATTCGCCCGTGGGGTACGCAGGCTTTTGAGTACCACTTTCAATTCCTCATTAAAGGATACTCGTCAAAAAACCTAACTTTTAGCGACACCGGTGGGGCTACTTTCAATTCCTCATTAAAGGATACCGCATCGTTGGACTTTGAGAATGAGCAAAAAACATTACTCTTTCAATTCCTCATTAAAGGATACTTCTTCTTGCGGTTGTTGTGGTTCTTCTTGCTCTTCCTTTCAATTCCTCATTAAAGGATACCACACCGATAACCTTTCTGGAAGAGTTACCAGACAACATACTTTCAATTCCTCATTAAAGGATACCCTAAGCACCTTTCCTTCGGGTAACCTTGTAAGTAACCTTTCAATTCCTCATTAAAGGATACAACGTCGACCACTACGTGCAATTGTTTGCCATATATAGCTTTCAATTCCTCATTAAAGGATACTGGCTAACCCTACTGTTGACGACAGTGTGGTTGTGAACATCTTTCAATTCCTCATTAAAGGATACCGTAAAGGTTGTTAGACTTGGTCAAAAGCGGTCACCTTTCAATTCCTCATTAAAGGATACCGGTCAGTACTACCCTGACAAGTTGGGCTCAATCTTCGCTTTCAATTCCTCATTAAAGGATACTAATTGACGCAATGAACTACATCATTAACGCAATGATTAACTTTCAATTCCTCATTAAAGGATACGGTGTTGGTAGTAAGTCGTGAATAATTAAGAAATATCTTTCAATTCCTCATTAAAGGATACACAACACAATCGATGAATACGCTTTCGCAATACAACTTTCAATTCCTCATTAAAGGATACCATTGAGCTCGGGTTGTATCGCAGAGTAGCACGGAGTACCCTTTCAATTCCTCATTAAAGGATACTAGTAACACAAGCAAGGCGTGTAACTATACTTGCCGATAGCTTTCAATTCCTCATTAAAGGATACGACACTCTTGGACAGTTTGCTCTGGACGTCGTTTCTTTCAATTCCTCATTAAAGGATACCGGAACGTGCTAAGTGGCTTATACCCTTGTGCGCAGAAAACTTTCAATTCCTCATTAAAGGATACCGCACTGTCTCTTAACGTCTGTAGGACGTTCGAGGTAGACTTTCAATTCCTCATTAAAGGATACCCGTTACAGGCGAAATTAAGGGGTGGCTGGATCCGGCTTTCAATTCCTCATTAAAGGATACATACGCCAAGCTTTTTGGTTAGCCTCTAAACTCTCTGATACTTTCAATTCCTCATTAAAGGATACTCTGGGTCGTTTACTTCATCAGTGAGTTGCATAGCGCTTTCAATTCCTCATTAAAGGATACAAACGGTTAATGTACGCCGAACAGATATTAACCGAATTGCTCTTTCAATTCCTCATTAAAGGATACGTTGCCCGACGCGCTATATGCCGCAGTGATAATAACTTTCAATTCCTCATTAAAGGATACACCACAATCAGGTGAAAAACATGTCAAACCCAAACTTTCCTTTCAATTCCTCATTAAAGGATACAGCACTCTGCTGTCCAGCGACCCTCGGCGTCGTAACAAGCTTTCAATTCCTCATTAAAGGATACCCACAGTTGCGGCCAACGACGCATTCGAGATGCTGAAACTTTCAATTCCTCATTAAAGGATACATACCAGCACACACCGTCCGAGTCCCAAGCGGTGTGTGTATCTTTCAATTCCTCATTAAAGGATACTAGGTGTATTGTGTATGTCGTAGGGTCAAAACAAGCTACTTTCAATTCCTCATTAAAGGATACATACCTCCACTTCTGGGGGTAATTCGTGGGTATTATGTCTTTCAATTCCTCATTAAAGGATACCAGGGTCGGAACCTTCTCGTGGTGGAGGGGGTCTGGTCCTTTCAATTCCTCATTAAAGGATACGTAGTTTGGTGCCTCGCCCTGCATCTCTGCCCATATTTTCTTTCAATTCCTCATTAAAGGATACTGGTTCGGGAACTGAGGGTGAACGAGAAAATGCTTTTTGCTTTCAATTCCTCATTAAAGGATACCAAAACAAAGATACACTGGGAGAAGCTTTCAATGGAAGACCCTTTCAATTCCTCATTAAAGGATACCTACGAAGCACGCTAGGTTTGTGGGAAGATGACGAATACTTTCAATTCCTCATTAAAGGATACTTGCAACGGTCCAAGCGTGTCAAACGCGGATTTTTCTTTCAATTCCTCATTAAAGGATACCCAACTCCACCCTGAGGAGGATTTGGCAACCCTCCTTCTTTCAATTCCTCATTAAAGGATACAAATTAAGGCCGCACGTAACCCTAACGAGTAAAGGCTTTCAATTCCTCATTAAAGGATACTCGCGTAGAAAAGTGGTTGCAACGAAATATTTTATCTTTCAATTCCTCATTAAAGGATACGCGTGTATGTTCAGCTGAGTGCGTCTTGGAGTGGCTTTCAATTCCTCATTAAAGGATACGTTTAACGCCGCAGGCACTGAATACCTAATCCCTGACTTTCAATTCCTCATTAAAGGATACGGAAAAAAGCGAAAAAATATCATCCCTTCATGCATGCTTTCAATTCCTCATTAAAGGATACTTGAAAGTTGTCCTGAGTGTAGCGACGAAGGGGGGTACCTTTCAATTCCTCATTAAAGGATACTAAACCACGAGCATTATGATGGGTATCGAATAGTGACTTTCAATTCCTCATTAAAGGATACTAAGGCTCTGGTCAAAAGCAAAGTCATTGTAGATGATTTCTTTCAATTCCTCATTAAAGGATACTTGAAATAGAAGGGTTTAACTGTGAAGGATGCGGCAAGAACTTTCAATTCCTCATTAAAGGATACAATGGCGATCGCAGACTCGGATTTCCAAGGAATATACTACCTTTCAATTCCTCATTAAAGGATACTAGGGGAGAACAATGGCAACACCGCTGAACAAACTCTTTCAATTCCTCATTAAAGGATACCGTAAGCTATATATTAGCAAAAACCAAAAAGTTTATATGTCTTTCAATTCCTCATTAAAGGATACTTGTTTAAAACAGGCTTATCAGGATTAGAATAATCAATCCTTTCAATTCCTCATTAAAGGATACATAGAGTTAAGGGTAACGTCAGCCTTCTCTCGTTCGCTTACTTTCAATTCCTCATTAAAGGATACCAGCATGACGGAAGAGGAAAAGCAAATCCTTCAAAAAGCACTTTCAATTCCTCATTAAAGGATACAGAGACAGCTACTTTCAGGTATCCCTGTGTCGTTTTCCTTTCAATTCCTCATTAAAGGATACAACAAAGCAGGAAAAATACTTAAAGCTTGTGTCTCAACTTTCAATTCCTCATTAAAGGATACTAGGCACTCTTTACCTCCGTAGCGATCGACTGTCCACGTCTTTCAATTCCTCATTAAAGGATACGACCCCTCTACAATCATCTCGGCTTTAAGTCTTGCCTTTCAATTCCTCATTAAAGGATACAGTTGCGACTTTCGACGACACAGCAAGCGAAGAGATTCTTTCAATTCCTCATTAAAGGATACCAGAGTGGAAAGAGAAAATGGGGGAGAGTTGCGGGACGCTACTTTCAATTCCTCATTAAAGGATACCAACCAGAGTTCTTGAAAACATAGCTAACATGAAAAAGTACTTTCAATTCCTCATTAAAGGATACCGGCTTCGAACAAACCCAATGTTCAACCCGCTTCTGTCACCTTTCAATTCCTCATTAAAGGATACTGGACGAGCACTCTGAACGCTTACCTCGAGGAGGATAACACTTTCAATTCCTCATTAAAGGATACAAAAATTTACAAAGGCACGGGCGGATCAGTTTTGCGAAACTTTCAATTCCTCATTAAAGGATACACGCAACTGTTTGGTTGCCTGCTGACGATGTTGCAACGTTTTGCGAAACTTTCAATTCCTCATTAAAGGATACCAGTGCTTGAGCAGAACATTTACCCCTCTCCCTCCTTTGCTTTCAATTCCTCATTAAAGGATACAAAATCATTGCACGTGTTGGTATACGCCAAGCTTTTCTTTCAATTCCTCATTAAAGGATACAACATAGGCACTTAAGGGTGGAAACGACATAGACATTCTTTCAATTCCTCATTAAAGGATACTTGATGTAGGGCTTCCAT
>Ga0105109_1000119_pt1 | contig 20527 bp, 19 predicted proteins | sample BED_Mat_host_6_1_FD_79142 | JGI IMG/M metagenome (GOLD analysis project Ga0105109, IMG submission 79142) | Extremophilic microbial mat communities from Yellowstone National Park, USA - BED_Mat_host_6_15 | ecosystem: Environmental > Aquatic > Thermal springs > Hot (42-90C) > Microbial mats ...
TGTGTTTGGTATCCAAGAGAATGATGATTTCTAATAAATATAGTTATACGCCAGATTATTGCATTACTTTGATCTGTTTCAAATAATATGCTATGTGTTATGTTGCACAAATCGAGTTCATCGTCATTGATCTTGGTTTGAATGTGTTTATATCAAGTGTATTTTCTCCAACCTCATACCCAACCATATAGACCGGCACAATTACAACAAGACTTTCGTCAGAAGGAAGAGTAAGAAAGTTGAACCTCGACATCCCTATGCTGGAGCAGTGGAGGAAGTACCAGAAATTTTATCTCTTTTCCGGATGTTCAACAGACATTGGTAAGGGACTTAAATCAATTAATCGAAAAGTTGGGGAAGCAAGAAGATATTTACAGGTCAGTTATCCCTTTCACGTAATGGATTACGTAGTTGTAAAACCATCGTTTACCCGGCCCAAATGACATCTGCAGGTAGTAACAAACGTCTTTTTTGTATCTTTCTGCAAGACCTCTGGCTTGTTCGACGCATTTTTCAAGGCCGGCCTCTATGATACCCGAATTCGGAGAAATCCCCATACTTACAACATCGTCGATCTCATCTAGTATCAGGTCCTTTAGATTGCAAGACGAGTAATTCTCTTCAATCAACCGTCTCGCATAGTCAGTTAACTGGGACCAAAGCCGATCCCTTTTTGGATTTGACATAAGCAGTATAGACGTTCGTGCATCACTTAAATCTTGTGAAGCTAGAGGTGGCGTTACGCGTGTTTATGCCAATTCCTAGTTGAGCGGTCAACTTGCATCATTGATGAGTTGTAAAGTGATATCCAAAATCGAGGGATGGAGGTGCGAGATACCAGCACCGTATAAAAAACCCGATTCACCCCTGTTTTGTGGCTAGACAAGTAGGCTAATGCATTTTCGCCTGAAGCGCGCGCCTCCTTCCTTGAACACTTCCAGCTCCTTCTTCACCTTCAAAAGCGCCGTATCCAGCTCACCAAGGTATGAATACACTTCAAGCCTAGTGCAACCTTCAGCCATCATCACTTGCCCAAATTTCATAGTCCTTTCAACTCTTTCGTTCAGCTTTTCTGCGTTTCCTGCCGCAGAAAGGCAGCCGTAATTTCGTTCGGACCAGATTTCTCGTTCCTCGTTCATCCATTCCAAAAGAGTGCACACAGGTGCTTGAATAATGAGGGCTGTCAGATTTTACTCATTATCCTTTCTGTATTTTCCCGTTATTCTGCCTGGCGCAGGTATCCCCAACCTAATCATGGCTTCGTAAACCTTTGGCAGTGAATAAGCAAAACCTATGTGGGCACAGTCCTCCTTTTCATCCACATCACAGTGCAGCTTGTTGTTAACAATGGTTATCCCAGCTATCCTCTTCGTCCTGTTGTCTTTTATGTAGATAGTGTTGCTGTCTTCATCATATCCAAACTCCTCCATAAATGGAGCGTATCTAGCAAATACTCTATCCTTCAGCATAAGCTCTTCCAGCCTGCTGGTTACGTAACCTGTAAGACTGCTTATTCCCTTCCTCTCCAGTATTCTCCTGTTCTGCTGGAAGCTCTCCTTGAAGTGTTCGTAGACAGCTTGACTAACAGTTAGTGACGCGTACCCTGATCCTTTCTTGGGCACTCTATAGATCACCTTTGCTACACAGGTATAAAGCGGAACAGTTATAAGTATTTCTACGGTATAGTACCGTATAATTGAGGAACAATTGTGCCGTTAAATTAGGGAAGCTGGTAATAACTTGGGTAGACATGAGGCTTGAATCTTTAAAGTTGAAGGAATATCCTGACTATTTTTTTGAAAATTCCCCATCGAACTCCCTTCCAACCCAGCTCTTGGCTTTGCTCAGGGAGGTCAAATTGTGAGTTGATCTCAGAAAAGTACCAGCCTGAAGAGGAAGCAGACTGTATTCAGGGAATCAATGGGCTCTGCCCTGTATGCTCTTCTCCTTTGCACGATGATAACAGATGCCCGAGGTGCGACCCTTCCAGCTTTATTGGAACACCCTTCGGCGAATCAACCCCTTCAAGGACAGAGTTCAGAAAGATAATTGGGAGGGTCCCTTCGACAAGGGAGCATAATTACTTCAGGTCGCTCTTCACGAACGACGAGGAAAGGAGGATCGGCGAAGCCGCACAGTCTGCAATGGAAAGAATCAACCTGGACCGGCATACCAAATCAGCTCTGGCAATGCGCATTACTCTTATGGCAAAAAGGTTCAGGAGCAAGGGACTCTCGATCAACGAATCAGTCCTCCTTGCAGCCAACTTAGAGCTGAGCTTCCTTGGCGTAGATGACATTCAAACCACATCAAACGATCAGCAACTCCAGCCCTCTGCCTTGAGGCCTCTTGTCTTCGAAGTGATATCAGAAGACCCGCATGGAATATCTGTAACGGTAGCAGGTGCCCAGCGCACGTTTAAGGTATGGCCTCTGAATAAGGGAGGAAGAAATTGTTTCTCAGTCCGTCTTCCTTTGTACGAATACGATGCAGGGGCCTTGATCGCAGTGCACAACGCCACAATTGTGCGGGTTGCTGACAAGAGAGTGTCTCTTGTAGACACCCATACATTAAGGCTCAAACGATGCTTCTCAAAATCCTTCCGCATATTCAAGCTGATGAAGGAGGTGGTTGTCGACGGGGAGCTAGAGCTTCCTGACAAAAGCATGGCCTACATGAGAAGGTATTCACTCTCATCCCTTCCGCTTACTGCGAGAATTGCTAGAGAAGCAGGATGCGCTGGCAGGCTTCAAAGCAGGTTCGAACAGCTATTCAAGCAATCACTCGAGAGGGGAATGGGAAGGTCTCCAAGGAGCTTGGCTAAAGAAGCGATGCTCCAGGCTGATGTTGATATATACTCATCCCTCTCCCCAGAAGCGAAAGCTTCTGTTGCTTTAGCTGCTGCCCAGGCAGGGGTTACTCCAAGAAAGAACGGTGGACTAGTGGTTGTTTCGGAGTTAAAAGGATGGGACAAGTAATAAAATGATGAGCCATCATCCAGAAGAAAAATCGTCAATAGGCCTTGCTATAGGCATCATAGAAGTTCATCCTAAATTCCTCTTCAGGTTCGACTATGATGATGAATCACTGAAGAGCCTCTCAGAATCCATCAGGCAAGTTGGGCAGCTTCAACCTGGAAGGGTTGTTCCTAAAGATGACGCTTCAGGTTACCTTGTCTACATAGGAATAAGGAGGTTCATGGCAATCAAGAAGCTGTATTCAGAAACCGGAGAACAAGCGTTCTCCCGATTTTATGCCATCATAGACGAAGGACTCACAGAAGCAGAAATGTTCGCAAGAGCCATCGCTGAGAACATGGGGGAGAAGGGGGAGAGGAAGGAACTCTCCCTACCAGAGGAGATACTCACCTTTGGCAGGTTCTCAAATATGATGGAGGGGGAGGAAGGGGCAAAGGTTCTCAGGATGATAAACAGGGACTCTTCCTTCCTCAGGAAGAGGCTTGCACTTGCAAAGAACCTAAGCGAGGAGAGGCTGGGACAGCTTTACAGGATAGAAAAAGCTTCTGGCTTCAGGTTCACCATAGCTCATCTTGAATACCTTCAGAGGATAGATGAAAAGAGGAGATTCCTGCTGACAGCTGCAGTTATAGCAGAGGCAAGGCTCAAGCCCAACAGAACAAACCTTGCAGAGGATATACTGAAGCAGGGCTTTCCGAAGATAGGCTGGTTTCAGGAAAACTTTCCTGAATTGAATGAGCAGGAAGGAAGTGCTCATGGAAGTCAGCAACGTAAAGAATTCAACATGCCTTCTCAGGACATTATCCAGCAGGTGAGAAAAAAGCTTCAGGGCGAAGCATCGGAGGATAAAGAGTCGGAGCAGGTGGGTAAGGAAGCGGAAGAAGAGGACCAAGAAGAGCGCATCATAAGTGCCGAAGCTGAGGCGACCTCACAGCCAAGTGGCCCATCATCCGCCCTATCTACTCTATCGATTCGGTATGAACCTCCCACTCCATTCTTCGAAGTTGATGTCCTTTTCCTCAACTGTCCTTTATGTGGCTACGAGAACCCTTGCAGGCTTTCAACGAAAGAAGAGTTGACCTTCTACACGCTTTCAGACGATGGGAAGGTAATGAAGGACACCCTTCTGCCGGAATTCTTCTGCCGCGCTCGGCACGTGTGTGGAGGCTGCGGGAACGAGTTATTCGTCATCATTTCAAAAGGAGAAACAGGATTCGGAGTGAATATATCAGATTCTCCCCCTGATCTGAAAGGGCTGAAGCTCTATCCTGCAGAGCTGGGAACCCTCACCTGGGACCCAAAGAAAGGTAAGTGGGTGAAGATAACAGATGGAGGAAGCATTGAATTGAATCAACTTCACAAGGAGAACACGACCAGGGGTGCCTGAAAAGGAAAGGAAGGAGCCTGTGAATGCCAGCAAGCAAGAGCACCTGCATCGCGTTGGCCCTTCTTGTTGGGATCATGGCACAGGGCTCAGGCTTCAGGGTCAGGGTTCTCATGGAGATGGGTTTCAAAAGGTCTACAGTGTACAGGGTTCTTCTTACGCTAAAGGAAGAAGGAATTATACAGAAGGCGAACACAAGGAAGTGGGGAATTAGATACATGCTTTCTGACGGCTTCAAGGAGAGGATGAAGGCGATGGTTGGCTGGAAAGGCCCAGTACTTCCAGGGCATGCGCTCCTTGACATCTGCTGGATAGAGGACTGGACTGATGAAAGCATCAACGCCTACCTGAACGATGTTAGAGGTTACTGGCAGCTGAGGCGAAGCCTTAAGCAGAGCGGATACCACTGATCCTTATTTCTTACATTCTTCTTCGTGTGCGTAAATGTCCAATGCTTTTGAATGAATCGAGACCCTCAACTCGTCCAACAATGTTGGACGTTTACGCACATGAAACGTTTCCTTTTAAGCCTCGCGTATTTTGGAGCTGGGCTGAGAGAGAAAGGCAGGGAGGACGAAATCTCCTCCCTGGGTAATACATGTGAGGTTTTCAAAGGGTGTTTGCCTCGCCAACCGCATCCGCACACCCAGCTCTTCGTGTTAAAGTTGTACCTGACCCTGTGATTAGGTGAGTGATGTTTCCCGATTTTCCCGTGAGACATAAAGCATATAGTTTAAAGGAATTAAAACAGCTGGTGCGTTAAATATTCGGTAGCTCTATTCACTTGCTTGAAGACAAGCAAACATGCAGCCGCAATACTTACCCCGATCTTTATTCTACTACTGCTAATTGCTGCGAATCAGCCACTGCAGCATACAACGGCATCTCAAACGCAAGACCCGTGCGATTCGTACGGCAACTGTCTTTCTTCCACTGTAGTCTATTTGAGCTCAAATCCAAACCATACACTCTTCACAGGGGACAGTTTCACCATTATCTTGAATATCACAGAGGGGCAGGAAACATCTAGCGCAACAGTTTCGTGGAGCTACAACCAGTCAGCACTATCTGCTTCAATCGAATCAACAAATGCGACTTTCACCGTAAGGCAGGGTGCAGGTGCAGGCAAGTATCCTATAACTGCATCAGTCACCTTCTACGGATACACCTACTCCTCTTCAACTCTTTCAACAGTCCAATATGCAGACGTAATTCCGCTCCAGCTGATACTCGATACAAGGATAATCAACCTCACAGACCAATATGGAAACATCCTCAGGAACCCTGATGGCTCTTTCTACAGGAATGATTCCTTCTGTATCGCCTGGAATGCATCGTTTCAATATTCGAACTACAGGGATGACATAAGCACAGAGGTGCAGCCTGTTCAGCTGGGGCCACTTATCATGCTGAACTACACATCATCCCTCCCTCTGAGTAGATATGGCATTGCCTGCTTCTCTGTATCGATGAACGCAGGATACTCTCCGTACAACCTTACCCTTCAGGTAGAAGCTTTGAATGTCAACAAGGCTAACGAAATCGTATCTTCAGCCTTCTTCCAGGTACCATTTGCTGTCGTGCAGTATTCTCCCTATTTTACATATTTTACGTACACCGGATACAATAGCATTGGCACCTCCTCCTACCAGAAAGAATTCGTCATTCTGGTTAGGTACGACGGGAACAACCCCGGATACAGCTATTCAGGAGATCAGAACACCGATCCCATCACTGACACAAACGACACTGGGGAGAGGGCGCTGGTGAACAGCTACACCTTCTCAACAGACGGATGGATAGCCTCCTTGAACGCAAGTTCGCCTGACATAGGCAAAGATCTCTCCTACATAAAGTACGAAAATGTCACTCTAGCAATCCTTTCTGAGAATGCTACTATCAAAGCCTTCACCTGGAGCAGCAGGGTCCAAAAGTATTACTTTGAAGGGAATGCAACCGACATGAAAGAACTTCTGAAGCAAGGATTCACATACCTCAACGTTACAGCGACAGCATCATCGCATGATTTTGCAGGTAGCAACTACACTTTATTCAGCACTTCTTACCTTTACCAGCCAGTTGTTTTCAACGGACTGCTGGTCTTCAAGTCGTTCGACTCTTTAGGCAACCCCGACCCTTATGCCATGGTCAACCTGACTGTGCACAACCCTCTGCCGCTAGACCAGTACCTTATATCCCAGGTAAGAGATGAATTTGGAAACGACTCCGAAGTCATCTCGGCATTCAAGGCGGACCTGTATGATGCATACAACCAAACCATGCAGCTAATTCCTTTCTATCATGCTAGCGGTACGACAGCCTTTCTGGTCAATGCGACCAGCCTTTCAATGCCCGGTTCAGCTATGCCGTACTACAACGTTACAGTATCTGAGCAAGGAAAAGGAAGCTACAGCTACACATTCAACGGGAGCTTCGTTCCTCTCCTTCTCAGCAACAGCTCCCTGCCCTCAATCCCATTCAGGAATTTCACAGCTGAATACGTTGACAGCACTCTTGACCTTGCTGCCCTTCCTTTGAACGTAAGTTTCTCATTTGATTCTGGCTATTTTTTGCTCTGGCAGTACAATGGCTATGGAAACCTGCCCTTCCTTGTATCGCAGGAGCCAGGCCACCTGAGCGATAACTACCCCTTACTCTACGGGCAGAATTCAACTGTGTACGTCAATCTTGAGGGAGGAGGGGTGCATATCATCGGCCTCAATCCAGCCGCTGGATACTCTTTGGTGAGTCTCAACGCAACTCTAGAAAGCGGGGGCATAACGCGAGTCTGGGTAACAAGTTTGCAGGGAGAGGTGCTTGCAAACATCACCCTAATCCCTACATCAAAAGGGATTACACCAAGCGGGTACACTGGGTTATTCGAACTACTCATTCCGTCAACGAAGAACCAGACAATTTCAATCTACACAGAAAATTCATGGGGAGTTGTGTCTGATGCAGGAAATTTGTCCCTGACCGTCTTCAGTTCAGAGAGGCCAGGGCCCTCTGTCTTTCTCATTGTTTTACTTGTTATGTTTGTATATGTAGCGCTACTTACTTCATGGATTGTGCAGAGAAGGCGAGATTCATAGATGGCCAGAGAAGCAAGGTCAAGGTAGACACGCTCGGTAACATCCAATTTTTCTTTATGATCAAGGGAAAACAACTCCGCCCCACCACTGGAAATGTTCTCCCCACTGCCATTTACACTGAACTGACAAAAGATGATCCCGAATCGCTATAAAGGAATAAGGTAAAGAATGCAGTACGTTTTGTGAACACCGAAAAACAGGCGCTCGCCAAGCGGAGCAAAAAGACATCCCACAGAAATTAGAATGAGGCATGTTGGTAATGACGCAATTTCAGTTGAATTACATGGAGGCTTCTTCACTTTACCGGGATTAAGACTTCGAAGGTGACAGGAATAACTCAATGAGAGATTTTAATTCCCTGTGACTGCTTGACTCCTCGAACACTTCTTCTATGTCGACATACCGTATCCCTTCTTCCTTATTCTTGGATCTCTGGCGAGTTTTCTTCGGCCCAAAGTAGATCAAACTCGATTCTTTATCGCCGACCCTTCTGAGCCTCTCTATTTTTTCTTCTTCTACCCTTTCGTCCTTTGCCTGGCTGACCTGTGCGAAGATATAACGCCCATTCGAATCAAGACCAGCAATGTCAATATCCTTCATGCTCCCTCCGATGGGGGCGAGGAGCATCTTCAGTCTGGGTAAGCCTTTCATCTTTCTATTTTCCACTCTAAGGTATTCTTCGCAGAGTACCTCGAGCTGTGAAGGCGCTAGGGATTCGACCTTGTTGTCCAACTTACATCCATTACACATATTTTGGACATTATCTGCAGAGATCATTCTAAGAGGGCTTATTGTACCCCTGGGGAAAGGCAGCTGGAAAAGTGTGTAGGAAAGAACTGAAAGTGCTTTGTATATTTTTAGCCTGAGCGTTTTGTAGATGTGTTTATCTTTCAGACGTTCATTGTCATGTTCTTTAGCCTTCTCCTTCGTGCAGAGTCCCGTGCTCTCGTAGTAATCACGTGAATTCTTCTCAACTTTTCCTACCAGTATCGTCTTCCCATCGTTTTCCTTTGAGACATTGCGATCCTTATCCGCGCAGAGTATAGGAGAGTAATCTGCAATAACCCAATCACCGTCTTTGTCAAGTTTTTCGAAATACTTTATCGTCTTTTTCGCTGCCATGGAACTGTATTCGTTCGGGTCCCAGCTTCTGACGTCCTCGTAGTGAAATGCAATAAGTCCTTGCTCAAACAGTTCTTTCGCATCCTCGCATGGTATATGCATCTTGTGTCTGACAAAGTAAACATTATCAGTCATTTAGAGACACTTGCCAAGATGAGACTTGCATCAGATAAAACTTTCGAATTAAAGAAAGACAAACCTAGCTCATATATCTATTCAACCTGATCCGGCCTTGTTGTGAAGATATCCTTTTCGAACTGGCTGAGGAAGACGTGAAAGGGAACATGCCCTTCAGTTGTGAGCAGTATTCCTGTCCCTATGTCCGCATTGAGAACGAAGCTCTCCTCAGCATCACTCAGGTTAAAAGCTTCCTTAAGCATGGCAGAAGAAGCCTGGTCCTGCTTCAGCACAACCTTCGTTGAGCAGGACTCTATCATATCTCTTCCGGGTCCATACTCCCCAGCCCTTCCAAGCAGGTCTGTTACCATCTGTGTGGCTATGACAAAGCATGTATTGAAGTGTCTGCCCGTTCTGGCTATCTCCGGCACGTAAGATACGGCAAGAGGGAAGTATGGCTTTCCAGTTGCAGGGTCCTTTTCCACCAATGCCCAACCCTCATCTACAACAACAGCCTTCCTCCTCCTTACAGGCTGCTCCTTTATCATCTTCCATACTGCTGAAAGAGCAAGGAAGGCTGCAGCATCCCTGACCTGCCTTGTTGGTAGATCAAGAATAAACACCATTCTCTCTGTGAATCTTGGCTCTCCTCTGAACAGTCTCATATAGGGCTGCAAGTTAGCTTCGAGCCTGGTCCTTAACTCTCCCTGCCCAGCCTGCTGCAGAAGCTGATCAACGCTTGAGCTGAGTTCTGCAGCCCTGTACAGCTGTGATAGCAGGAGCTGCTCGTTCTCCCTTATACCGGCTATGCTTGAAAGAAAGTCTGCAGCCATCCTTTTCGTTGGAAGGACTTTGAGGGGATCAAGGCCGTCTCCCTGCTCTTTTTCTGTTGTGTCATTGACGGCACCATCATCACCATCATCTCCATTCCCCAGCCTCCTTACAGTGCACCCCGTTACCCCTGCGAAAGATCTTTCATAGCTTCCATCAGGTCCAACAGCATACTCAGGCTTAACTATGCTGTCGAAGACGTACAGCATCATGCCTTTGTCCTGAAGAGCCAATCTAGCCATGAAGGACTTGATGAAAGTACTCTTCCCGAACCCTGTTGTTCCCAAAACTGCCATGTTGTAATTCTCCTTTTCAAACAGGTCGTATATCACTGCATTCCCTGTCTGAAGGTTCTGCCCGAGAAACACACCGTTTGGGTCAAGAACATCAAGCCCCGAATATGGTATGAAGTTCGCTGCTGTGGATGTAGTTACGTAGAACCACCTTCCCGTAGCCCAGGATGGCCCTTCACCTGTGAGAAGTGGCTCCTGCAGCCACCTTGGCGAATCTATCTCGCCAACGCACTGCCCCATAGCTCTCCTGAGCCTCTTCTCTGCTTCATGAAGCGCATCAATGTCCTTTTCCCTGAGAACGATAAGCATCCTTAGCCTGAACAGCCTTTCTTTTCCAGACACTACAGAGTCATGAGCATACCTTACCCTTTCGTACTCCAAAAGCTCCCTCTGGTCAGCTGTTCTTCCCTCGATCTGCCTTATCCCTATGCTGACAGATATAGAACGCAGCTTAGCTCTTACTATTGATTCTGCCCTGTAAGTTTCAATCGGAGATATATCAAGCCTAACGGAGTGGGCTACTGAGCAGACATCGCTCAGGAATCCCGCCTGTATCCTTCCTCCAAGCCTTGTCACTGAATAAGCCCTGACAATGCCTGATTCTTCATCTATAGAGTACGTTGGCTCAAACTTCTTTATCTTCAGCACAGGAATAGACCCCACAGGTGTATAGCTTCCCCTTTCCAGCAGGCTGTCAAGCTTCACGGGGGATGTGACGAAGAACCTCTTGCATGGAGTGGAATACCTGAGGAAGGAGCCTTCACCCAGCGTCAATACAATCTTGCTATCTGATACCATGAGGAAGCTAACAGGATCAGTCAATGAATCAAGAAGCGAGGCAAACCTGTCGAGCACTGCTGCAGCATCCTTTTCCGGAAGGTTCCTGAGGTTTACGGAACGAAGCTCGTAGGTGTACAAACCAGGATAAAAACAGGAGATAGCATAAAAGGAACAAGCAGGCCAAAAAAGGTGAAAAGAAAAGAGGCCTCTCAAGAAAAGGTGAAAACATGCAGAGGCACATTTTAGGTAAAACATAGGTTCGGACTAGTCTCGATGATCACGTTGCTTCAACCTTCTCTATTTTGCATGTTCTGCCATTGTTTTTCCAGGTCCATCTGAAGACTTCTTCCTCTGACCCATCTTCATCATCAGCCAGTAGATCAGCTGCAGCTCAGGCGGCACCATCTTCACTCTTCTATTTGCCAGCGCCAACCCGACGAGCAGAAATGCAAGTAAAACAACGGCTCTTCCTGCGAATGAGAATGTTAACAAGGTGAAACGAACAGGGAGTGAAGCGAAGTAACCCAGAAATAAGAACAGGACGATGATAGCTAGCTGCCTGAATGATAGAATCAGGAACCCGAGAGGGATGCTCTTTCTCTCCCACCATTGTTCATCTTCCCACCATGAGTCCTCTGACGACATGTATGTTAAGAGCTCATTTTGTCTTAAAAGGCGCAGATAACTCTAAGGTCAATGCAGGAAAAAGTCAGCAAAACAGCATATCGTGAGAACGAAGGTCAGGATGGTACGGCTTACAGTGTACATAAAGGGAGGAGGATCTGCTAGCAATGGCTTATTCAACGGGCTCCAGAAGCGTTTCAGCAACATACCAGCTGAGAAGGAAGGCGATCATGATAATCATAATACTGCTGGTGCCAGTCTTTCTGTCCTTTCTGCTGTACGTCGTTTCCACCTCAGCTGGAGCCAGCAGCCCTGCTACCGTTGGTTATGGGTTAACTGCAGTCTGCACCAGCAACGGTGTATCTTACCTGTGGACGATAGCATCAGGGTCATCTGGAACAAAGTGCGTAGCTTCATCTACTGACCCAGCGCTTCCGAGCATAGTCTTCAACGCACTCAACTCTTTCCTGATACTCATCGTAATCATAGGTGCAATATGGGTTGGCTACGGGATGGTGCACGACATGATCGAAGCTCACGAGTAAGCTGAGAGGAAAGGGCGAACCACCTTCACCTCTTGACACAGGAATTTTTTCGCTTTTCACTTTTTTAGTCTAATTTTCCTCCATTCTTTCGTTTTAAACCATTATGCACTACTCTTCTGGTATGACGCTCAGGGAGGCTATAACAAGAGCAGCACTATTCTACAGGAAGAGCTCCAGGATGTTCCTGGTCGCAGTTCTGCTTGCCTCTCTGGTCGTCATACCAAACGGCTCTTTCATCATATCAGGAGGAGATAACAATTCTCAGCTTGCAGGGCAGCAACAGCAGCAACTACCCTCCCCAAACCCCACATTCCAGCTGATAGTGGCGCTCCCCCTGATCAACGATTCTATGCTTGGCACTAACGTTACTTCATCCGACCCTGTGCTTCCAGCTATAGACGGGATGTACAACTTCATCATGATAGTAGCATTCATAATTTTGGGGGTATCTGTCATAGTAGAAATGATAACAGGTGCGTTAGGGAAAAGGCAACAAGGGCAGGAAGGCTACAGCGTTCAGTTCCTTTTCAACATAGCAGCAGGGGTGGTGATAATCCTGATCTTCCCGATGTTATATGATTACATCGCTAGGACAGTAAACTATCTGGACATGACTATAATAGCCTACCCTGCTCCATACACATCATATTCATCTTCAATATCATATGTCTGGAATGAGATAGTGTTTGGAGGCTCTATATGGGACCTAATAACAGCTGGAATACTGGCAGCTGCAAGGGCTATAATGATGCTGATACTTTACGTAATGACCTATCTTCTGGGAATGGTCAGGCTTTTCATTATAGGGGTGATGCTTGCAGCCTTTCCGGTTGCTGTGGGGCTGCGAATGATACCATTCACCAGGAAGCTCAGCCAGATGGTTGAAGATACTCTTTTCGGTTTGATACTTGCATCTCTTATGAGTGCGATAGTGATAGGGGTGGCAGCAAACGTGCTAGAGTCAAATTCCTCCAGCAACATATTCAACGTTGTTCAGGGATGGCAGGGCTGGATGGCTGCAGCTGCACTCTTTGCTGCAGTTCTGATGCCCACAGTGTTTGCACCACTTACGTCGATAGTATTCCAGACAGCAAGTCAAGCAGCGATGACTGGTGTGGGTGTAGGAACAGCTATTGTTGCGGGAGGAGCCATTGCAGGAGTTGGGGGAGTTGGTGCAGCAAGGATGGCTGTTGGAGGCCTCACCATGCCCGGTTCTCCAGGATATCTAGGCTCAGGTGTAACCCCAACAACGGGGCAGAAGCTTGCTGCAGGTATGAAGGCATTCAGCAAGCACTCATTTCCTGCTATGCTTTCCAACATAACATCACTAGGTGCTGCTGGAACTCTCGGAGCGCTGGGAGCTGGTGAGGGAGCTAGGATAGTGAACAGGACGTTACCTTTGAAGACTGCAAAAGACGTAACTGCAAGCTATCAAGCAGGTGTGGAGAAGCAACTTTCAGCTATGGCAGCACAGCACAGGTCTGAACTGTCGACAACTATTCCTCAACTCGTTCAAAGTATGAAGTCCATGGCAATTCAAACGCCGGATGATCAGATGAGCAACGAAGCGAACTTGAGATGGTTTGATGATGTGGTCAGGCTGGGAACTGCAACAGAGAAAGCGAAATTGGCAAGTACACTAACCAGCCAGGAGATACACGAAAGCTTGGTTCCTTACCTGGTGAAGAGCGGTTTCTTTGAGCAGGCCAAGAACGAACTGGGCAAGGCTGGACCACAGAGCTTTCAGCAGCTCAGGTACAAGAATGATCCATTCTTCAAAGCTTCGATGGACTTAAAGGGATTAAAGACAAAAACGGCATGATCAAAAACTACGTGGCTATCGGGAAACCGAATGAGTTAAGCACACTTATTACATCAGTTAGCGACTGTTCTACTTCCTTGTTTCCCGGGTCGACAGAAAGCATTTTCTTTCTGGCTTCAAAATTCACTATGTTGAGGATAAGTTCTCCGGATATCGGCACGATTACCTTCGCAACTCCCCACACAGCATCGTCAATAATGGACATAGAAGAGAAGTATATTTGTTTGAAATATTCCTTGTGCTCCTTATCAATCTTTGAAATCATCTCCCTAGCCTGCCTGATTCTCTCTTCGAACTCGCTCAATGCTATTCTTCCATAGGGAGAGCCGTAGTGGTCAACAACGTCTGCATCAGAGACTTCCGAGATATATTGCGCAAACGTATATGATCTTCCAACTGGCGCATCATAATACTCTATTCCAGGGTCGATTGACTTTAGCTTCGGCCTCCAACCTTCAGTGGACCTAGCTATGATGCTCTCAATCTTACCAGCTACGCTGTACATTATCTCTGCTGTATCATAGTCTACTATTCTTATCGCCCTTATCTGGCTGATATCACACCCTCTGCTTGCCCCATTTACAGGAGAGAAGATCACTGATTTTGTGGATATGGTTAACCCGCCTTTTACTCCGTCAACCTCAACATCAAACGTCCTTGGGAAGAGGTTCTGAAGAGCCCATTCCCTCACCTGCCTGTAAGTCCATTCGCTGGTGTCTTTAGCAGGAAACTGGTTTTGTCCTTCTATTTCTGGCATTGCCGTAGAGATATAGTAGCAGAATCATATTTAAACGCCAACCGAACTGAACAGTGGTTTTGCATGCAGGCACACTTTTTTAAGCAACGAGGAATTGATTTCGCAGGCTGAGTGCATGCAAGTAGAGTGAATGGTTGCGGATGTTCTTCTTTTGTCTCCTATCTCTTTTTTTTGCCTGTCGTTTGTAAAGGAATAGCCTTCCAGCAGGAGTTTGTTCCCTGTTTGAAGGATCAACTTACACATTGGGGTTACAGATGCTTAAAGTGCACTGAACTATCAATCATTCTTTCTTTCAGGCGCTTTCCAGAACTCTGAGCGCTTCATCAAATTGCTCCTTGGGTGATCTCGCCCTTTGCGTATCTGATTTTCAGAAGCTCAATTGGGTCTTGAGGGGAAATGGGAGCTGAAGTTGGATTGCTTGCCGTAAGTGGCTCCGGTTGTGCAACAGTCTTTTCTGAGGGTGGGGAAGTAGATGATGGGCCTCTGTTCCGGCCTTTTCTCCTTGAGGTCAGGAAGAAGACCATAAGGGCTGCGATGGCAGCCAATGCAATTACCATGCCGATATGTAGGTAATCGTAGCTATAGTTGACCGTAGCAACACTCGATACAACAGTGTATCCAACAGCATCAGATACATTCACTTGAAGCGTATTCTGTCCCATCCTGGAAAAGGTGTATGTGTAACTGGGGCTGTTTGTTTGGGTAACTTTCTGGCCGTTCAGGTACCATGAATAAGTAAGAGGAGTTGTGCCATCTGAAACACTAACTCTGGAAAGTGCAGTGTTGTTCGTAAGGAAGAAGTTCGTCGACTGACCTGCTGAACTGAATGATAGTATTGCAGGATCCTTGTTCACCACAAGGCTTGACGTCGTGGAATTAACCACGTAGCCGACTCCATCTATCACCTGGGCATACACCGAGAATATGCCTGTGGAATTCGGCACGAATCGAAAGCTCGTTCCTGAACTCAGTACCTCTAGGCCGTTAACAAACCAAGTAACGCGGTAAGGAGCTGTACCGTTCACTGTTGATTCGGTGAATGAAACAGGGAGACCAACATCAGTCACCGAGCTCGTCTGATTGACAGAAACCGTTTCCGTGGTCGTTGTAATGGCGCTGAAATTGACTGTCACATTGAGGTCCCCTTCTACAGTCAAGGACCCGGACGCCGGAGTCGCGGTGTAGCCCCGTGGGGCCGAGACAGTGAAGGAGTAGAATCCCCTACTGGCGAAGAATGGTAGACTGCTTCCTTGCGAGCTCAACGACGTTCCGTTGACTGTTGCCACCACGTGAGGCCTGCAGGCAGACCGTCTGAACGAAATATCACGCTGTAAATGGCATCGGTAGGAAGGAAAGTGCTCAGGACTCCCTCTCCCATCGTCGAGGCAGATAGGGTGTTACCTGACCAAGCAATGTCGGTGAAAGCCCGTGATACGGCGTTGCCCACAATGCTCTTCCAGCTTTCTCCGAGGTTTGTCGAGATGTAGATCCCGTTATCAGTTGCAGCAGCCACCAGCGTTGAATTCGGTTGGAAGCTCACGCTCCAGACAGCGGGCCAGGAAGTGCCGTCGAGACACTTAGGTTGCGAGCCGATGCCGGCGTTGGAGAACGTGAACGTCCTTCCGCCGTCGGTGCTGCGGAGTATTCCCTCTGAAGCCTGAGTCCCGCTCGAGACGCCTACTATGACTATGGAGGAATTGAGCGGATCGATTGCAATCGAACTAGGGTATCCTGCGGCACCGTCGAGGTTGCACTTCGTCCAAGTTGTCCCTCCGTCGTGCGTCACAAACAGGTCTCCTGGCTGGTCCCATGCGGAGAACGCGGTGGCCGATGTCTTGTTACCTACGAAGATAGTGTTGTTGTCTTGTGGATCTATGGCGATTAGCGTGGGCTTGGAGAAGGGCCACGGAAGCGTGGTCCATGTCGCACCGTTGTTGAGGCCTCTCATTATCCCGCTTTCGGTGGCGACATAGACCTCGCCCGGGTCGTTTGGGTTGAACGCGATGTAGTCGTTCGCTCCGTTGTAGTTGTACAGGGTGCCGTTGATGTTGATCTCGTACCTCGTCGGCGCGCCTACCTGTGAGAAACTGTGTCCACCTTGGTGCAAACGCTACCCTTCGGAAGGGAAAAGTATGCCTCACTCTCTGGGGTTTGCCTTTAGCCTTCAGGCAGGCTGTCCGGGTCTTCTAACTCTGGCGATCCCTCATCTGGATATATAATTGCTAATTCATCAATCAGCCCAGGCGTGCCGCAGGGGTCCTTTGTCGTAACAGATGCTGTTTGAAGGAGAAGCTTTTTCTCCTCCCTCCCAGCTATGCTAAACGTCAAGGAGACCTTGGCCGGGGACAATCGACCAGTCATGGTAATCAGCGACCTCCACTACGAGAAGGACTACCATCACCGAGTCTGGGAAGGAGAGGCGTACAAGTGGCTGCTTAGGATGGTCAGGAACGCAAGGCCAGTATCTCTCATCGCGCTGGGGGACCTCGGTCACGCATGGCTGCCAGCCGACTGGAAGGAGCTGACTGAGATGGTTCCGGTGCATGCCATCTACGGTAACCACGACAACCTTGATGCTCTCCGGTCTGCGAGGAACCGTGATGGCACAAGAGTCTTGGCCGAAGACGGGGAGGTCAGGATGATTGCGGGCTTGAAGGTGGGTTTCATCAGCGGAATCATAGCAAGCGATGGGAGGCTGAAGGTCAAGGACGGGGTCCCCCGGCGGTCGGCTGAAGACTTCCTTTCGGCTGCAGTGAAGCTTGCAGGCGTCGACATTCTGGCGACTCACGCCAGCCCTTACCTGCCCGAATACGGCCGTCGCTACCACCTGTCAGAGGAGTTCGAGGTACTGGAGAAGGTAATAAATCAGGTGAATCCTCTGCTGTCGGTTAGCGGTCACCTCTCCGGGCCGTATACCTTGTCCAAGCTTGGGAACTCGACCGTCCTGAGGATTGACAGCAGCCAGGCAGAAAGGCACTACGCCCTCCTCGACCCGGATGCGAAGCAGGTCAGAATCATGCACGATTATGACGTTGTGGAAACCGGGGTCTTTTCCCGTTCACCATGACCCAGGCTTCGATTGTTAGTAGGTTCACGTCGACATCAAAAACGAGCAAAAACACCTAGAAAATTTTGTTCTTGTTATTGCGTTCAATAATTCTGCAATGCTACCTTTCATGTCACAGAAGCTGGTGCCGTAAAGCCTCCCATCGCTTCTCCCATCTATTTGTGCTTCCAGCCTTGCTTTAAAGCATCGGCATCAGTATGGCAACAAAGCATCAGCTTTGAATCGCCCTTGCTCTTAGCCTAATTAGAAATTTGCTTGGTCAGAACTGGAGAGGGATATGGGTCGTTGCAACCGGTGAGAAAGCTGTTCGCACAGTCTTGGCCGGAGACCGGGTTTAACATATCTCTTCTGCTCACAATGAAAAGATATAAAGAAGCATTAGAAGAATATGATAAGGCAATAAAGATTGATCCTAATTATCCTGATTATCGTTACGGTAAGGGAACCGTCTTATTAAGTTCAGGAAGATATAGAGAAGCATTACAGGAAACCGATAAAGCATTAAAACTTGAACCTGACAATCCTCTCTATAGTTTTCAAAAGACAACCATTCTAAATAGTATGAAAAGTCATAAGACGCAATAAAATAACAAGATAGGGTTTTAGAAATAGTCTTGTCCTACAAAGCAAAGGAACATCATACAACCGATTTAAAATTTATAATACAGATTTGATTGCAGAAAATAAAGTTGTTCTACAGCTACCAAAGAGAATGGTGCATAGATGAGAAACCATTAGAAATGCGTCAAAATTTTATGGAAAAGATATATCATACGTCTGGGCTGGTATCATAAGAAAATACGAAAACCGGTATGAAATACATTTAAAAATGTCAAGATTTTAAATGTCCTAGGAAGCAATCACAAATTTTTGTGAGATCATTATTTGTGAATACTGTATTAGCCAAGCCATTATTGATGCCTAAATAATCTTCAGAAGCAGTCAGATAATTTTCGGTGAGTGAGAAAAATGCTAAACTGGATTATTGTTGCTTGAATCCAAAGCAGAACATTTTCTTTATTTACACTTTATTATACTCTATAGCCGTATATCTTCCCGCAGTTCTGTATGCATTAACATCCAATCCGCGTTTTCTCTAGCTGCTTCTTTCAAGAGTTCCCTTATAACTGATTGCTTTTCTTTGATGTTTTGAACGTTAGAGCTATCTAGTTCTTTTAATCTATCTGCTGCCCTTTCGAATATATCCTTCATGATTGAATATTGTTTTGAATTATAAGTAAAAGCGTTTCTGCTAACGTACGTTTCAAATGCCCCTGAAATCACTGGTAATACAGTTATTAAAGAAAATAGAATGATTAAATAATTGTCTATATTCATGAATACAAACACAATTGTTATTAGAATCATCAGTATTGATGAGCTAAAAAATGCTAATGATAAATTTTTATAAATCCTTAATTTTCTATTATTCTCTGAAACCTTCTTCCTGTAAAAATCAAGCTCTGTATTTATCCAATACTTTTCTATGGTTGAAAAATCAGGATCTGGCTGAGGATCGAAAATGTTTGCTGACCTCATTATATCCCTACCCCATCTAAAATTAATTCTGTGCTTTTTTAAATAATAATCCTCAGGATATTCATGTAATCCTGCCATTCTCATGAAAAATAATATTCTCAAACCCTCAGCTAAAACTCTGTAGTCTACATACTTTTGATGATAGCCACGAAATACATTGAGGAATTTAAAAAATATTGCAAACAAAGTAAATAAAATACCGTAAATTAAAAGCAAATAATTATTGTTAATCAGAAAATAAATAACAAATATTAAGGTTATTAACAAACCCAAAGCTATTAAAAACGTGTTAGAAATTTGCCATGCTTTTTTATATCTTTTTGCTAGAACGTCAGCCTTTGCAAAAATATAAGATACGAATCTCTCTTTATCCGAAGCACCATCAGCAAGATCCTTTCTTGATTCTTCAATTTCTTCTTTTTTAAGTTTCTCAGATTCAGCGTTAAATGTATCAAACCTTTTAAATATATCATTCTTTCCTGTAAAAAAATTGGAATCGCTGTCCTCAGGATACCTTGTTTCTACTTCCGGATCGCTAGTAAAAATATGGCTGTCGCTGCCCTTTCTTCTGGTATAAACGATGTATACGGGCCCTGTATCCGGTTTATCAAGTTTATCTCCGTGGGGATGATACTCATCTGGGAGACCTTTAAGTTTAAATTTTATAACCTCAGACGTGCCTCCCCTCTTCCCTTCTTTCCCATCCCATAATGCAATCAGAATCTGTGAATGCCTAGCTATGTAAGCTCCTAAATTTTCGTACAACTTATCCCTTTCGGGACCGTATTTTTTTGCGCCATCATCTATCTTATCTTTTAAAGAAAAAATCCCCTTCAGATTTTTGTGCTTTTTTTTATCCGTAAGGTCATAGTACTCATCCTTGCTTTCAGGAAAATCTTTAACATATTCCTCTTCTGGAAATGGCAGAACAACCACGTAATCAATACCTTCTTCTATTGCAGCTTTTGCGGCAATTCTGTCAGCTCCCTCTGCTAGTGAAGTTAATAGAAGCAATGGTGTGTATGGATATTTGCCTTTTAATTCATTGAAAATTTCTTTAATTTTTTCTTTTAGTTTATCTACGTCCTCCTCGGGTATATCTATATGTCCTGTTATGCCAAGGATAAGATGAATCCTGTAATCATTATCGTCTATTTCGGGCATATTTCATCTAGCTCTTTTAATAAATTATCCGTTTCTTCAGTTAGGTCTTTGTCGTTTAACTTTAAGGATAATTCTCTTGCTTTGGTTAAGTAGTTTCTAGCCTCATTACAGTATATGGGATTTTTTTCTTTAATAATTCTAGCAATTAATAATGCTCCTAATCCGAAAAATATTGAAGCAACTCTAAAATCATTTCCGTCGTGTATTTTTCTCCATATTTCAAGAGCCTGCTTGTACAATGGCTCAGCTTCATCATACTTACCTTTTTTATAATAAAGTTCTGCAAGGTTGTTGAGCGTTGTGGCTACATATGGATGGTATTCACCGTATATCTTTCTCCTTATTTCGAGGGATTGCTTAAATAATGGCTCTGCCTCATCATACTTACCTTTTTCAGTATAAAGTCCTGCAA
>Ga0105109_1000122_pt1 | contig 20323 bp, 17 predicted proteins | sample BED_Mat_host_6_1_FD_79142 | JGI IMG/M metagenome (GOLD analysis project Ga0105109, IMG submission 79142) | Extremophilic microbial mat communities from Yellowstone National Park, USA - BED_Mat_host_6_15 | ecosystem: Environmental > Aquatic > Thermal springs > Hot (42-90C) > Microbial mats ...
CTCTTCACACATAAGGAATAACGTCCTCTTTATCCTGTTCACAAACCCTATCTTAAGGTCCTTTAGGAATAGGTATGATGAGACCGATTCTTTCAACTCGTTATATTCGAATTCAAGGCCTTATTAATCATTGATACTAATTTTTCAAACCCGTGCTTCATTGTGTTTTTTACTATTAAAAAGATTTTTTAATATTAAAAAGATAATGTATTTATTGTCTTTCTGTTTTATTAAATGTATGAAACTGCTCAGTTACTTGGATGGAGGAAGGGTAAGGAGTGCTGTATTGGTAGAAGAAAACTACATAGCTGATCTAAATAACTCCTGCTATATGATGTTATTGGAGGAGGGGGAAGATGAGGAGTTCGCAGAGGCATATTGTAACGCATTAGTACCAGCTGATATGTTAGGCGTTATAAAGGCGGGTGATAAAGCGTTAGAATTGATCCGAAAGATCATACAATGGGCTAAAAAGAGGAGGGAAATCCTGATTAGTCTGGACGAGATCAAATTTAAAGCTCCCTTACAGAGGGCTAACATGGTCAGGGACTTCTTAGCCTTTAGAGGCCACGTCGAGGGTGCGTACAAGAGGAGGGGTCAAACGATACCTGAAGAGTGGTTTAAAATACCTATATATTACAAGGGGAACCCTGCAGTATTCTATGGTCACAAAGAAGACGTACCTTGGCCAAAGTACAGCAACTTAATGGATTTTGAATTGGAGATAGGAGCTATAGTCTATAAGAAAGGGAAAGATATCGACAGGAAAAAGGCCCGAGACTACATCTTGGGCTATACGATCTTCAATGACTTCAGCGCAAGGGACATCCAGACGATGGAGATGAATTGTCTCTTGGGTCCAGCCAAGGGCAAGGACTTCGCAAACGGTTTAGGTCCATGGATTGTGACTAAAGACGAGATACCTGAAATAAAAGGTCTTAGAGTTTCAGCTAAGGTAAACGGTGAAGTATGGTGTGATACTAAAGCGGAAGATATGCAGTGGTCCTTTGAAGACATGATATCTTATGTGTCTCAGGACGAGTGTGTGAGACCAGGCGATGTGTTCGGTAGCGGTACTGTATCCGGTTGTTGCGGACTTGATATAGGTAGGTTTCTAGAACCAAACAGTATAGTCGAATTATATGTTGAAAAGATTGGGGTGCTGATTAACAGGGTCGTAAAGAGTTAAAATCGAAAATGAGTAAGGTTTTATTTTAACATATATGCGTTCTTAGGAAATTTTAGATTGACGTTATAAAATAGTTCCTGCAAGTTAATACTAGAGAGATGCTAAGTTATTATATGCTTAGGATCAGCTTAAACTTACTTATTGCTAGCGTCTTAGTTATTCCAGTAGGGTTCCTCAATTTCATATCAGGGCATTTAGCATTACTTCTACTCCTATCTTTAGGTCCCTGAGCCTATAACACTAGGTATAAAAAGTAGTTCTTTAATCATCTCTGATATAGGTCCAGTAATAAATATTGGCAATTGGTCTTTTAATAGCGGTATCAAGTGTAGGAGCTGTTTTAGGTGTGATTGGTAATATAATTTATGTTGCAACAAACGTATATTTCACATTGTATCAAATTCAAGAACCATTCGTATTACTCTCGCTTTAGGCTCCAAATTTAGTCCCATTTACTATGATTTTCATCAAGATTCTCGAGTTTAATCTGATTGAATCCATAATAGGACTCATAGGTGTTGCGATAAGGATAGTTTTTTGTATTTGTTTAGCTCTATTTTTCTTATTTCAAGTTATTAAGCCTGCAATCAAGAGTTTTTAATCTACTGGTCATAATTGGAATAGGAAATACATTAACTGTAGAGTATAGGACACATTCTCAGGATTTTCCTATAGATAAGTGTGATTTCAGGGAGACCATGAGAAAGTTATTAGTTCTACTCTTAGGTGGCTGGAACGTAAGGCAATATTACTTAATGGTATACACTGCCCTTAATTTCTCGCCCGTCTATGTGTTATAGAGAATAACATTCTTTAAGCAAGGTTTCATAACGTTAACCCAGTAAACAACATAGCTGGTATAACTTAAACAATGAATATACAATTGAGATGAAGCTTAAGACTTATTCTAATTAAAATTTATTAATTTCAAAATAAAGATAAAAAGGTTACGCTCTATTTTAATAATTAAATATTACGTGTAGATTATTGCTAAATATGTTTTAACTTATTACGCGTAAATTTAGTAATTCGGCACACCTATATAGGTCTATTAGCTGAGAGAGTTAAAAGGATAGACCTTTAATTGATAATTTTTTCTTGTAGTATTAAAAGAATCGCTTTTTATAGATATAAAATTATATGCAGAATGTCCAAAGAGTGCTCATTTCATTGGTACCTAATTCGTCCCCGATCAGTCACCACCATCTGGATATTACTACCTTTCTGTCAGTAAAGAAATATATATAGTCTTGACCACCTTGTCCATGTAGATCCCCAAAGTGAGACTCCTTCATACCTGCAAATGGATACCATGCAATAGGTTGTGCTACCCCTACGTTGATTCCTATATTTCCTGCTTTAACGTATTTCTTAAAAAGTCTAGCATATTTCCCACTACTCGTGAATATAGAGGCAGCATTACCATACCTGCTGGAGTTAATAACATCTATCGCCTCCTCAAAACTCGATACTTCTATTACGCTGGCTACGGGGCCGAAAATCTCCTCCTGGGCAATTTCCATTGAAGGACTGACGTTATCAAATACTGAGGGCCCTATGAAGTTGTCTTCTGGATAACTGCCCTTCACCTTAAACGTCCTACCGTCCAAAACCAGCTTAGCCCCTTCCTCTAACCCCTTTGAGAGGTAACTCAACACCCTTGCCTTGCCTTCCTTACTGTTCATGGGACCCATTGTTACTCCTTCATCCAACCCATAGCCCAAAACGTAATTCTTCGCTTCTTCAATAAACCAGTTCAACACTTTTCTATAGTTTTCCTTAAGTACTACCAAGTTCGCAGCAGCTAAACACCTCTGGCCGGCGTTCCCGTAAAAGGACTCAACTATGTTAGGTATCGACATTTGAAGATTCGCATCTGGCATGACCAAAACGAAATTTTTGGCAGAAGCCTGCGCAATAACCCTTTTACCGAATGCGGCTCCCTTTTCATACACGTACTTAGCTATTTGTGTTGTCCCTACGAAAGTTACACCCCTAATCAACTTATGTTCCAATAAAGCATCAACAGCCTCTTTATCGCCGTGAACCAAATTAACAACACCAGGGGGCAACTTCACTTCCTCGTGAAAGATCTTCATTACTAGAGTGAAGGACATAGGGGTTCTCGGTGAGGGTTTTATGATTATCGTATTTCCAGTAGCTATAGCATAAGGCAAAAACCAGAAGGGAATCATGACCGGAAAGTTAAAGGGAATGATTGATGCAAACACCCCTAGCGGTTCGTTAATTAATTCCTCGTCCAAACCTTTTGAAATGTCAACGTTATTCCTTCCCATTATGTGGTATACTGCGGCAACTGATGCCTCTATATTGTCCAACGCTCTTCTGATCTCCCCTTTAGCTTCACTCAACGTTTTTCCGTGCTCTTGCACGATAAACCTCGCTATTTCGTCCTGATGTACTATTATTGATTCCCGCATCCTGAAAAGGTATTTTATCCTTTCTGTTATTGGGATCTCACTCCAAGACTTGAAAGCCTCGTATGAACTTTCAACGGCCTCCTTAACATCTTCTTTAGTCGAAAATGATACTTCTGTTACCTTTTCTAAGGTAGCGGGGTTTATTACGTCCTTGTATTGCGTAGCTCTGCTCTCCACAAACCTTCCGTTTACATAATTCTTTAACCTTAAGTCTAATCTTAAGTCTATTGTCATATATTTAATAGTATAAAACTTAAGAATAAATTTAACGGTTTAAAATCGATTAGCGTTCTACGCAAAATCGTAGCATTGCTTATTTCTTATAAATAAATACTTGAAAGTTTGATTAAAGTATTTAAGTAGACGGTAAATAAGAACGAGTTTTGGTAATTTTTTAATAAATAGCGTAACCATAAAGATAACGGTTTGTCCCCAAAATTCCCCTAAACCACAAACCGTTGTTGCGTTCAGTATTAAACATTTTGGCCAAATTTTAAGTATAGTATAGGTCAACATTGATTCATGACCCTCATACACTCTGAATATATAAGGTTCAATGTGAACCACGTAACTCTCGTTCTTCGCCACACCCTTCACCGCAATTGCTGAAGCTGTATAGCGGGCTAGAACCTCTTATATGTTCTGCAGTAAAAGAGCGCAAAACTTGCCAAATAACGAAGAGGAATACTGTAAAGTTTCCTATTACCAACTTTTCTTAGAACCGTTTATTAGTATCATGGGTAGATGTTTAATTATCCTCTCCTCAATCATTACAAGTATAGATTTAACTGCTTCACAGACATCTTTATAACGTTCATGTTCTATATTATAAATTACCTTAAGCTTATCTACATTAGCGGTAAGTATCGATAATGCGATAGCTAAATAGAACAGTGGAACCGTGTGACTGGTTGAATGATCAATAAAGTGGTGGAACCTGGATCATCTTTCTCCCTTTCAATTATTTCGCCATGATAGGTCTTATATTGTTTTAGTAATTTGCCAATCAATTCGCCAACACTTTCACACGTGAGAATTTTGCTTAAGATGAACGCGCTCTTCGGCATTTCGATATAGTCAAGCTTAAGAGGTCCCTTACCGAGTAGTAGTTTATAATAAGAACCTACCTTCTTAGCTTTCTAATTATTTCCTCCATAACTGACTTATCTTCAACAATAATATTCTTAACGTTAATACCGATATGAAAAGCTTCAGGACTACTAGCCTCATCGAGAAACTGCTTCAACAATACTTGATGACTAACTTTCTCATTATACCTACCTTTTTAAAGCCATTTCAATAACATTTTTGCGTCTTGTTTGTCAATACAACTTTATTCGTCCTTTCCAATATTTGCTATTTTTCCTTCAGTTTCTAATTCTGCAAAGTCCTCGTCATTTTATACCGGTTTTCAATAGGTATTCCTAACCTTTCCCATAATGTCTGAATTTGAGAATTTACCCATACTGTTGAATAGTTAAGTGATTGTTGTCCACATATCACTTTCCTTAGACATATTTATATTAATAATATAATGAAAATTAAATGTTTCGACAAGTTGCAACATGTTGCGATAGTGTTGCGCACCTTATTGCAATACGAATATTATGACAAATGAATAAAACGGTAGCATATCTGCTAGATAAGCTCTATATCCTAAACGAAAAGTCGTGAAACTAAAGAAGTAGAAAGAAAAATCCAGTATATAGTGATGCCCTAAGAAATTCTTCAAATTATTGAATGAAAGCGAGAAAAATTCAACGCAAAGATAGTATTAAGTGATGGAAAAATAATAGAAATTAAAATAATAAAAATCTGGAAAGCTAACAACTATTCTTTCTACTTATCGCTTCCTAAAACGTTAGAGAACAAATGGGAAGAGATAATGAAGAATAACGGTAAAATCGACACCGTTTTGGAGATGTTAGCATGAAAAAGTCATGAGGTGATTTGAAAGAAATTGTAGAAGTGTAAAAAAGAAGGGGCAAATCGTATGCGCTGGCTAAATAAGTCTCATCTGGAAAATAATAAAGTAAGAAAAATTTTTTGTTTATATTATTATAATTTATGATAATTATAATAATCTTCCTCCTATAGCCCTTTCATATATGGTTACTGGTGCTGGAATTTCCTTATCCACTATTATTTCCAAAAGTGCTGGTCCTTCATAAGATAATGCAGTTATAAGGTTTTGCTTAAGCTCCGATTTATTCTGAATCCTAATTCCTTGAATTCCAAACGCTTTTGCTACTTCTGCATAATTTACGTCGGCAAAATCATTTACTTCAGGTACAACTGTTTCATATCTATATTTTTGGTCATGATATTCAAAAGCTAAAGAGCGGTTATTAAGGACTAATATTTTAATGTTTATCTTTAGTCTAATAAGTGTTTCAATTTCACTAATATGATAACCAATACCGCCATCTCCAATAATACAGATCACATTTTTACCTTTTGCTGCCAAAGCGGCGCCTATGGAAGCTGGTAATGCCCATCCCAATGAACCATTTGCTCTTAAGAAATTCCTTCCAGACTCCTTAACAAGGTATAACGAGCCACTCCAAGCAGCCATATATCCTGTATCCGCAACCACTATAGTATCCTTTGGTAATATTTCATTTAAAATAGCAAAAACTACTGCCGGATGTATAGGAGAACTACTGCTTGAGGAAACTATATTAATGAAAGATTCTCTCCATTTATTAGTAGTCTCGATAGCAAATTTGGTCCAACTATTAATGTCTCTCATTTTAGTTCTTTTCTTTACTTCTTCAAGCAATTCCATCAAAAATAGTTTAGCATCAGCATAAATACTTACTTCTTCTCGATAGTTAGTTCCCAAAACTATAGGATCAATATCTACATGAACTATCTTGGCATCACGGGGTATGACCCGGTAAGTATCTGTTTCAAAGGGTCCCAATCTTGTCCCTATAGCCACTATAGTATCGCTTTCTTGGACAATATCATTAGCGCTTTTCCTGGAGTATCTACCTATCACTCCTATAGATAAAAGATTGTAATCCGAGATAGAACCTTTACCGCCTAAGGTAGTTGCAACAGGAACCTTTAAATACTCTGCTAACTCTCTTAGATCATTCCATGCCTCGGACCACTTTACTCCTATTCCTGCAAGTATTACGGGCCTTTTCGCATCTAATAATATATCGGCAGCTATTTTAACTAAATCCTTTTCAGGTGCCACTCTAAATGAAGGAACTTTTCCAAAGGATTTTTCTTTATATATAGGCACTTCTCCAATCTCAATATCTAGAAGGTCTGAGGGAATTTCAAGATGTGATGGACCAGAAGGAGGAGCAGTAGAAGCCCTTATTGCAGCCCTAATTAAATCAGGTACTCTATCTGCCCTAATAACGCTCTTGTTAAATTTTGTTAAGGTGTAATGCATAGGTATCTGATCTAATTCTTGATATTCATATTTGTCCCTTGTAAGCGTTCTAGTCGAAGTCGTAAGAGAAACAACTGGACTTAAAGCCCAATAGGGTTCTGGCAATCCCGAGACTACATTAGGAACACCAGGACCATATTGACCATAAACGAAACTTACTTTTCCCAAAACTCTTGAGTAACCATCAGCTGCATAAGTCGCTGCCTGTTCGCTTCTGAATAAGAGCATTTTAATCCCAGCTTCTCTTAAGGATATCCATAACGCTTGGTCTCCACCGGTAAATAAGAAGAAATATTCGGTATCATATTCTTTAAGAGTTTTAGCAATAGCTTGTGCTACATTCATTTTCAAGTACTATTTATTTTTAAAATATAAAAATTTAATCAAGTTAAATACCTAACGATTTATACTTAGTTTCGTAAGCTAATCTTTTAGAAAAGACCATAATAGCGTAGATAGCATACAAAATAGCACATATTAACCATACTGGTACAGTATTGGTCATATTTGGTGGAGTACCTAGATAATAGCCAATTGCAAAAGTACTCAGAATACTCCCTATTCTTGCAGTTCCATAAGTATTGCCGCTAGCACTGGCCCTCGTTCTAGTAGGATATAACTCATTGGCATAAACCATCGTAGCTGGGAATGCTGCGTCTCCTGCCAACGTTGCAGGAACTAATGCAAATAATAATAATGGAGTACCTACTGTAAATATCATTCCAATAGAAAATATTATGTTCAATATTGCTATAACTCTTAGCACTTGTATTCTGCTGGCTAAGTCTAATGATAACGATGTAATTATTCTCTCGATAGATGCGGCAGTATAAATATACGCATATATTAACGCGGCTTCAGCAGTTGTCATACCATAATTTAGAACTAAGAAGGTGGGAACAAATGGATATGTTGAATATCCTACAAAGCCTATTACAAAGCCTAATACTGTTATTAATGAAAATTCTTTTCTATATGACACAAGCAATTTCATTTGTTCTGTAAACGATGGAAATCTAACAGATACAGTCTTTCTCATATTTTCTATAGCAACTTGAACTTCCTTAACTTTATCCATATTAAACTTTGGATTCATACCCATAGCCCATACAAGAGATCTTGCACTTTCCTCCAATTTTCCCTTAACGTATAGAAACCTGGGTGTCTCTGGAATTTGTAATCTTAAGAAAATAGCAATAACAACAATTATTAAGCCTAAAAGAAATAAAGGCCTCCAACCAAATATAGGCAATAATAGTGCACCAGCATATGCAGCTATCGCCGTCCCGAATGGTATCATAGATGCGGTAAGACCCGCAGTAAAACCTCTCAATCTATTAGGCGCTAACTCCTGCAATATGGAATAATCCACTGAATATGCTCCGCCTATCCCTATCCCTTGTAGAAATCTCATAGCCAATATATATCCTACATTCCTTTCAGGAGTCACCGAAATCAATGCTGTAGAAACAGCAGTGATAAGAATGCCTATTATTACTCCATTTCTCCTTCCTACTCTATCACTTAATAGGGAAATTAAATATGAACCAATTACAGCGCCTATTCCTACCACAGTAGATAAAAGTCCGATTTCAATTCCAGTTAATTTCCACACTTTAATCCATATAGGCAATGCTACACTTAAAATACCGAAATCAAAAAATTAAAACATATCAGTAAATACTGCAACTATAATAACTTTTAATGTGTTAGGATTAAATTTTGCAGCAGTTAAATATGAGGTGAAGGTGTCAACAGTATGATTAGTATCTTTTGACATAAGAACACCTATAATATTGCTAGTGGATTAACAGGTGAACCCACTGCACCTTCTATGGGTAATGGTGGAGCCACGAAGAAGAATGTATATCTATTATATTTTGCACATGCTCTTGCTAGCTCCTCTAAATAGAAGATTTCACCGACAACCAAACCCATGTTTGGTATTACAACATGGTGCCATGGCTGGAAAAGCTCTTCAACTTCATTTGGTATGACCTCAACACCCCATGTGTCACTAGCTACCGCTGCTACTCTTTTTTCCCATAACCATTCAGCAGTATCTAAGCTTAATCCTGGTGCTGGTCCTGCCGCATAATCTCTCCATCCGCTTTTCATAGCTTCATTTAGTTGACCTGTTCTTATTACCAGAAAGTCACCTTCTCTTATCTTCACTCCCTCAAATTCCGCTATTTTATCTAAATCCTCAGCATGTATCGCAAAACCTTTAGGTAGTGCTTCGACGTTCTGCCATTTTGCTGCATCTAATAGCACACCCCTACCTACAATCTTATCCTTGAATGCAACTATACTGTTTACCTTTGCACCATCTACAGTAACCAGGTGCATGTCTCTACCATTATACATTTTACCATTCCAAAATATATGTGAAAGCCCATCCCACTGAGTCGCGCATTGGAGTGGCATTATTATTATATCATCAGCGTATTGGAGTTTTTGCTGACCTGTTGCAGCGTCAGTGCCGGTGGCAATCATTAAGTGAATTGGATTAAATCTTTTAAATCCTACTTGCTGATAAGGACCTGAGGGCCCAAACAGGATACTCAGAGAATAGACTTCGCCAAGCTTAATTTCTTTAGCAGCTTCTACAATCTTATCCGGTGTCACATAATTTAGTGTACCTAATTGATCATCAGGGCCCCATCTTCCCCAGTTCCTTAATTTTTCAGCAAATCTTTCTACGTCCTTTAATGAGAATTTTTTCCTCTCACCAACCATACTTCATTCCTTGTTTATAATAAAAAATTAAAATATATATACTTTACTGTAAAGCTATTATTATTTTCATATATGAAAATAATAATAACCGTAATAATTATTAAAGCTATATAACTCTCTTCTATTCTATGAACAAGGTTTAGAAAGTGTTGTCATTAAGCTATTTATTTTTGTATAAAGGGTATTACTCTATAGGTAGGAGGTATGTCATTAGGAAGGATTTGAGTTGTCCATCTTTTGGCAGTCATCATGTTGTTAAGTGTAATAGGCCTTTAAGTAGGCAGAGGTATCTTTGTTGTGGTTAGGTATTTCCTTTGTGATGTCACTTCTCACCATCATCCCAAGTGGTAGGATGAGGAAACATTGAGGATGTAATTTAACGGAATGAGTATAAAGGTTTATTTCGAGAGTTTTGGGGACCCTAGGTACCGTATTCACGTGAATTAAGCGTTATGGTAAGATATAGTTTAATAAGCTTGTTGATCTTTGAAATAAGGCTAAGGAAATTGTCAAGAGCAGGATAGTTAGCAAAGTTGTTAATGAGATGTGGACTTATTTTGATAAGAACACCATGACATTTTACAAGTAGATCTTCACTTGTTTAGCCTTTGTAAGAGAATCTGCTACTATGTGAAAAAAGAAAGAAATACTATTAGTACAACACTAGGGTATTATGTCATATTCTCTGTTGGTTACAGGCATTACCGCTATCGCCCTAACAGAACTATGAATACGATGAGTCAAACGCAGACTTGACATTGTACTTGTCAGATTCAGCACCCTTGCGCTTAAGCAACCTACTTTTCTTAACAACACCCTTGTAAACACCGTCCTTCAAAACATGATAAACTACAACCGTAAGCTTACATGCCAAAGCATAAGTAACAATAACAGCATTCTTATCCCGCTCAACAAGCTTATCGTAAAAGTCCTTGAAGAATTCATAATTCTTGGCAACCCTTGTGCTGAGGAACAGAACCCTCTACAAATATTTGTTACCAGTAATCATACAAGGATAGACTCGCTCTGCTTGGTCCTAGGAGCGTAACTGGCATAAGTCTTGGAAATCTTTGAATCTGGAAACCGATAATATCACCGAACTAAGCATAAATTGTACCAGCACTCATAATACTAATACCGAGGAAGTTGGTCAACTCATAACCTCTCGTGGGACTTTGGAAACTATAGCATCCTCAACTTGCTTACTCTGCGCATCCAAGCCAGGTTAAAAGCTGTGATGGTATAAATATGATTAAATATGCTACTTGTTAGTATCAAATTGCCAAGAAGATTATTTAAAAAATGTTTGAATTGTTATAGAAAGAGTTATTTAATATCTCCTTTGGTAAGTTTCACAGATTTCAAATCTTCGGATTTGTTGCTACTTGCATTAAATAACCTTCAGCGGCCAACTCTCCGTTATTTATTATTTTAAGTTCAAGTCTTATAACTTTGATTGATATTGACTTAGGACTTAATAAAATTGTTCTTATCTCAAAGTTTTACCGGTTTATATTGCGTGTGATTAGATTATTACAAATATAGATCATCCTTTATTATAGGGTATGGAATGTCTACTTTCTCATGTATATTGTGTTTGTAAAAAATCTATAATACGCAACGTAGTGTACTAATACCTTGAGTATCAGTATCATAAATTCTAATAACTTACTCAAAAACTTATTCAAACGTTGCCTACATAAGTTATATCATTTAAGAAATATAGCCATTATCGTTAGATCACTGAAGGTATGATTATCGTTTATTAATGATAATAAACTATCGTATTTCCTTTCTATCTCATTCTCATATGTTAAATTTTCAACTACAATAACTCTGCAGTTTAACCCAATCTGATAAAGATATTTCGCAACTCTTTGAGAGCCGTCCCCATATGGTTCTGGAATTACTATAGCAACTCTTTTCATCTTTACTATTTCTAGAATCTCGTTTAGAGATTTTGAGACATCTCCTCTAATATGTAGAGTAACGAACCCAATAAAATTCATGTCTAGTCCTAATCTAGCTAATAACACGTTAAGAGATGAGACTCCAGAAATAATCTTTACTTTAACATTCTTATCAACGCTTATGCTCTTTATTTTCTCTACGAATTGCCAATCAGAAACTGATGGATCCCATGAATTAAGATTGCTACATTTTCGTTTTTAGCCCTTTCAATTGCACTGGATAGCTGCTCTAATTCATTCTGATATTGTAATATTATTATTTCCTTATCTTCTAAAATTGGGTAAAATCTATCAATTACACTCTTCCATCCAACTATTACGCTACTATCCTTTATTGCCTTATACCCTTTAAGCGTTAAATATTCTGGATCCCCTGGCCCAACACCAACTATACATAGCATCATATCGCCTCTTCATTAATTGCAATGGCAATCGTAGGATTTCTCCCTATAGCTATTTTTCTTAAAACCAATTTTGAATTATTACCGCCAGCAATTACTGCAGATATTGCTACCTTACTTTGGTTAATTAACTTATTGCTAACATTCGTAAAGGAAAAGGACATTAACGTTCAAAGTATTAATAAGGCAATAACTATTAAGCATTGTTGTTACCATCACAATCTTAGAACGGAAAGACGGTTCACAAACTAAAATTAACATTTTTGCCTTTACTTAATGGTAATACCTAATGAGAAAACCCATAATCGTTAATAAGCTCTTATTTTACAAATATTTGATATAATGGTATTCTTTGAACGCTCTTACCAATTATAGACCTTATTGCATTTAGAATTGCAGGAGGTGCGGCCATAGTGCCCCCTTCTCCTAGACCAGCTGAATATTCATCGCTGCTTTGGATATGCTCAATTTCTATATTAGGACTTTCCATCGCTGACATTACACAATATTCTGCAAAGGTTTGATAAATTGGTGTCCCATTCTCATCATACTCTAAAGAAGCATATAGGGAAACTTCAATTCCATGAAAGGTTGAACCTATTATCTGACCTCTAGCAACATTTTCATTAAGTATTTTACCAGAATCATGAATAACGTAATATTTTGATATTGAAAGTAAGTTTGTCTTGTTAAGAGACCCAAATTCCAAGTCTGTTAAGTACTTCTTGAGATAATTCAAAAGGCGTATGGGTAATGGAAGAGTTTGCATGGTAATGGGTAATTATTTTCCCATATAACTAAGGGGTCTTTTAGGCAAGTAATAAGAAGGGTATCATTACATATTCCTCCTAAGATACTACATTAAACTTAGCATGACTGAGGAAATCTTCGAATGATCAAGACTTACAAGGACAATAAAGTATTTACTAAATAGAGGAGGCCAAAAATTACGTTAAACATTTTTTAAGTAATTAGTATTATTTAATCTTAACGCAATAACATATTCAGAGTTAGATAAAATTGATGGCCAAGAACTTTTCAGAAAAAGTAACGTTAAAATTTTAATACAAAAATATAAGACTTTTATTCGAACTTCTATTAGAGATTTTAATTTCTCTTTCTTGTTTCCTTATGAACAATATCTACAATTTTTATCAAGTTTTTAACAGGGGTATCCTTAAGAACCCCATGGCCCAGATTAAAAATAAATCCATTCATGTCCTTTGTTTCACCAATAATATCCATTACCTTTTTTTCCATCAAACTACCACCTACAACAGCTATTACGGGATCCAAGTTCCCTTGTATAGCCTTTTTAAAATCAATCAGTTCAAAGGCTTTCCTAATGCTAATTCTCCAGTCTATACTTATGACATCACACGAGGTTTTTGCAAAACTTTTAATCAAATGTGCAGAATTTGAACAATAATGTATCTTTGGTATGTTTGATGGTAAGCCCTCAAATATTTCCTTTGTGTATTTCAGAACATAATTTTCATAGTCTTCATTAGATAAAACACCTGCCCAGCTATCAAAAATTTGAACAGCATCCACTCCATACTTAATTTGCAAATTTAGATATTCCTTCGTAAGAATTGTAAGGTTTTCCATCAATCTTCTCCATTCTTCTTCATTATTAAACATGAATTTCTTAGTCAAAAAAAGATCTCGGTTTGGTTTATTTTCAAGAACATAACTTAACAATGTGAATGGGGCTGCTGAAAATCCTACAACTGGAATTTCATCTTTTAAGTAATTCTTAAGCAATTTTATACCTTCGAAAACGTATGGAATTTCATTTTCTATATCCTTCTTATCTGAATTAATTATTTTATCCAAAGCATGACCTTTATTCGAAATTACAGGTCCTAAATCTTCTATAATATTCACTTCAATGCCTATTGAGATTAAAGGAATTGTTATATCACAGAAAATTATAGCGGCATCCACTTTTAGAAGCTTTGACGCATAAGAAGATAAATAAGCGGATAGCTCAGGATTCTTAATGATTTCGAATATGGAATAACTATTTCTTAATTTTCTATACTGGGGTAAATATCTACCTACTTGCCTCATAAACCAAACTGGCGTATACTCTGTATCCTTCTTATAACACGCTCTTATGAAAGTATCATTCATGAGGTATTGAATGAAAGGCTGAATGAAAAGCCTCTAAGGTATTTTCTAAATCATCATCGCTATGAGAAGTTGTAAGAAATATGCTTTCGAACGGTGAAGGAGGTAACAATACTCCTTCTTTTAACATTATCCAAAATATTTTTTTATAAAGTTCATACTTTGTGTTTTTAGCATCGTTAAAATTTTTCACAGGTTTATTTGTAAAAAACAAGCTAAACATTGAACCGCATCTATTAATTTTTATATCTATACCGTTTTCCTCTGCAATATCATAAATTCCTTTTTCTAAGTAGCTAGCCTTCTTTTCAAGAGATTCATATGTCTCTTTGGTTAGAAGTTCAAGAGCTGCTAAACCAGCTACCATTACTATAGGATTTCCTGCAAGCGTTCCAGCCTGATAAACAGGACCTGAAGGAGATATCAGATCCATTATTTCCTTCTTACCACCATATGCCCCTACAGGTAATCCTCCACCTATTATTTTTCCTAAGCATGTTAAGTCTGGATAAATCCCGAATAATTCTTGTGCTCCTCCTAAGCTTACCCTAAAACCTGTTATAACCTCATCAAATATTAACAGCGATCCGTATTCATCACAAAGTTTTCTTATTTTCCTTAAAAAATTTAAATTAGGAAGAACCACTCCCATATTTCCTGCCACAGGCTCAATGATTACACAGGCAATTTTATTTCCGGCTTTTTCGAATGCTTTTTCAATTTTTTCCTCATCGTTATAAGGCAAAGTTAATGTATTTTCAACAACCCCTTTAGGGACGCCTGGACTTAAAGGGATATCATAAGTTGCTAATCCTGATCCTGCCTTTGATAAAAAGTGATCTGAATGACCATGATAACATCCTTCAAATTTAATAATAAGGTCTCGATTTGTGTAAGCTCTTGCAAGTCTTATTGCAGACATGGTTGCTTCAGTTCCAGAATTCACAAACCTTATTTTTTCTATCGACTTAACCATATTGCAAATCCTTTCTGCAAGTTCAACTTCAAATTCTGTTGTCAATCCGAAATTGTTCCCTCTCTTTACTGCTTCAATGATTCTATTTTCTATGTATTCATTAGCATGCCCGTGAATTATTGCTCCCCATGAACAAATGTAATCTATGTATTCTCTTCCTTCAATATCTTTAATCTTTGAACCTTTTCCGCTTTCTATTACAATAGGTTCTCCGCCAACATAAATGAAAGATCTTACTGGGCTATTTACACCACCAACCAAATATTTTTTTGCTTTATCAAGAATTGATTTATGATCTTTGGATTTTGCCATTAAAGAATAGTTGATTTAAGCCATTTAGCTGCATCTTCTGCGAAATATGTTATTATTATATCAGCTCCTGCTCTTTTTATTGCATGAAGAATTTCCAATATTATTTCTTTTTCGTTTATCCAACCCTTTGAAGAAGCTGCCTTAACCATAGCATATTCCCCACTTACATTGTAGGCAGCTATAGGATGATTGAAATTTTCTCTGACAATCCTTATTATATCTAAATAAGCCAATGCTGGTTTAACCATAACTATATCGGCTCCTTCATTTATATCAATTTGGATTTCCCTTATTGCTTCCCTTGCATTCCTATAATCCATTTGATAGCTTTTTCTATTTCCAAACATTGGCTTAGAATCAGCTGCTTCTCTAAAGGGTCCATAAAAGTTTGAAGCATATTTAGCAGAGTATGACATTATAATTGTTTCTTTAAAACCGTTCTCATCAAGAATTTTCCTAATAGCCTTAACCTGCCCATCCATCATAGCGCTTGGTGCTACTATATCTGCGCCTGCTTCTGCATATGTTAAAGCTGCTTTTGCTAGAAGCTCCAATGTAGCGTCATTATCAACATCGCCATTTCTAATTATTCCGCAATGCCCATGAGAAGTATATTCACATAAACATACATCTGTAGCTATGATTATTTCAGGAAACTTCTTCTTTATCTCCTTAACAGCCTTATATATTATTCCATCCTTTGAATAAGCTGCAGTGCCTTGCTCATCTTTATAGCTAGGTATTCCAAACAATAGAAAACTTTTAATACCCAATTTTATGTTTCTATCTATAAATTTCAAAGCATTATCGATAGAATATCTAAAAACACCTGGCATCGAGCCAATTTCCTCAACTATGTTGCTCCCTTCTTTTATGAAGATAGGCATTATAAAGTCGTTCGGTTCAAGATCTGTTTCTTTTATAAGCTCTCTTAAAATTTCATTCCTTCTCAATCTTCTACCTCTTAATTCAGGAAACGTAGGAATTTGTAATGTTTCATCCATAATTTTTCTCAATTTCATCAATTAAATCATCGATCGTATATCTTTTTGGAACTATAGTTACTTTAAAACCCATATCTAGAGCAGCTTTTGCAGTAATGGGGCCTATGCAAGCAACATCGCAATTTTCCTTAAGCTTTTTTACTGTCTCATCATCTAGCAATTTGAATAAAGCTTTGACACTTGATGCACTTGTTAAAACTATAAGTTTGCATTTAAGAACTTCATCTGCAATATAATCAACTTTTTTGAACTTTACGTCATAAATTCGTATCGAATCCACTAAAAACCCCCTAGATTTTAATATTTCTTCCATTTTTTCATCAGCTATTTTAGATCTTATGAGTAGCAATTTATCTCCTTTGTTCGCTGGCAACTCCTTTGCTAAATTCTCAGTTGTAAATGCCGTTGGAATAAAATCTACTCTCATATTAATCTTACTCAATTCTTGTGCAGTCTTTAATCCAACTGCAGCGATTTTCGGTTTTAAATTGGATAAATCTTCTCCTAAGAAAATACACCTTTCAGCAAACTTTTTAACAGCATTTCTGGATGTAAACAAAATCCATTCATACTCATTTATTTTCTTGATTTTCTCATCTATTGAGTTAAAATCTTCTACGAAATTCACCTCAGTTTCTCCTATGATTAAAGTCTCGTAACCTTTTTCTTTTAGTTTCTGAATAAGGTCATTATTTAATTTTAATACAAGCACTTTAGTTTTTTTATTCATTCAATTTCGATTGCAGTTTAATTGCAAGCCTTTTCCCAACTTCTTCAGGTTTATCAGAATTTCCTGTAACTTCATCCTTAATTATTCTATTCTTACTTTCATCATACACAAAACCGATTATTTTTAACATGCTATTTTCTAATCTGGCATATGCTCCTATTGGTAGATAGCAGTCGGCGCCCATTTCATATGCAAAACTTCTTTCACATCTAGCTGCAATCATTGTCTCTTCATCATTTATATGCCTTACAATTTCGATCGTTTCTTTGTCATCCTTTCTTGTTTCAACAGCTAAAATTCCTTGGCATACAGCAGGAATCATTTTCTCAATTGGAAATACTTCAGTAATCCTCCAGTCTTCGTTTATTCTTTTCAATCCTGCAATAGATAAAACAATTGCATCTATATCTTGCTGGAACAATTTCCTTATTCTGGTATCTACATTCCCATGAATATCAATTACTTCTATATCTTTTCTTAGATTAATTAGCTGTACTTTTCTTCTTATACTACTAGTGGCGACTTTTGAAGCGCTGGGAAGTTCTTCAAAACTAATTCCTTTCTTTGTAATTATACAATCACGAGGATCTTCGCGCTTAGGTGTAGCGGCAATAATTAAATTCTCGCTAAGCTTTACAGGCAAATCTTTTAGACTATGTACAGCAATGTCAATCTCGCCTTTTTCAAGCTTATGCTCTATTTCCTTTGTAAAAGAGCTCTTACCTTGCAATTGCTTTCTTCGATCAGGTGGAATTATATCTCCTTGTGTTTTTATCTTAACAATCTCTATTTTTACGTCTTTGTTAATCTTTGATATCAAGTTAACTACTATTTCAGCCTGAGCTAAAGCTAGCCTACTACCTCTTGTTCCTAGTTTTAGAACTTTTTCAATCAATATCTTTTAATATTGTTAAAAATTCTTTCAATAGTTTTTAGCTTTTCTTCCAAATTTACTTCCTTGTTTGATTTTAGGTAGCTTAGAATATCATAAAGTATTTTATAAGTTAACCTTTTAGTTATTAAATCAACAAGTACAATGTATTCTTCACCTTTTCTCTGCAACTTAGCTTTATATTTTTCTATTTCTTTACTCCTTAAGTTTTCAAAGTATTTGTTTAATCTTGAGACAACTTTGGATAATTTAGTTATTACAAGCCATTCATAAAATTTCTCAGCTTCCTCTTTTATTTCCTTTCCAGCTGAATTCAAATCAAATGAAATTTCTTTATAATTGATTTTACTTAATTTTGTTATATCATCCAAGTCGTAGTATTCCGTATTTGGCAAATAACGAACGTTTGGGTCAATGTTTCTAGGCATTCCTAAATCAACTATTACCCTTTTTATACCATCGTTTAAATCCTCATAACCTAAGACAAAATCTTCAGATACTGTTGATGAGATTATTAAATTACACTCTTTAATCATCTTCCTAGCTTCAGAATAATTTATGAGGATTGCATTTTTGTATGAAATTTCCCCTAACTCTTTTTTTGTTGCAATATATAATCTATAACAAACGTTCGAAATTTTATCTGCTAAAATTCTTCCCATGGTACCAAATCCAAATATTATGCAATTAATTTCGGATTGCTTTAATTTTGATAAAGCAATATCTAAGGCCAAATTTCCTAAAGAAACATCCAATGAGTTTATGTTGTATTTTTTCCTAATCCTATTTGCTGCATTTAATGATGCTGGAAATAAAGCTGATAATATACCTTTAGAATTTCCTAAACTTGTTTCTAATTTCCAAACCTTTTTGACCTGTTCATGAATTTGAGGTTCTCCTATGATTAATGAGTCCAATCCAGCACTTACCAAAAAAAGGTGTTCTACAGCTTCCTCATTCCATAAGATATACAAATGATTTTCTGAATCTTGAAGTGAATTTTCCTCGAGCAGTCGATAGAGCTTATTTAAAGTTAAAATTGGATCTCTCGTAACCAAATATAGTTCAACCCTGTTGCAAGTAGTAAGAAAAGCGTATTCTTCACAATCCAATTTATTCAATAAATTTTGTTTTTTCCTTAATTCTAAAATTATTTTGTAAAATTTTTCTCTGTGAGATATTGAGGAACTTTTAAAAGACATACCTACTAAAAGTATATTTTTATCCAACACTTCCCCTGATGAGCGGAACAAATTTAATTTAACCTCCATTTGGTTTGAGGTATGAATACTTTATGTTATATAAATAACTGCTGTAAATTTACTTATACATAAAAAAAAGTTTATATATAAAAGAGAAAACCATTTTTGTGAACAAGCTAAGCCATATACTGTTCAATATTGCAATGTTATTTCCTTTGTTGCTTTACTATTTTATTGTTTATAATAAATATATTGAAGTTCTAATCTCAATTTTTCTGATAATATCTTTTTCAAACTACCCTGATATAGATATTAAATACAAAAGGGGCAAACTATATAAACGCATTGTTTACTTTATAGCATTAATCCCCTTTATTTTATATTCTTTATTAATAAAGAAGAAAGGAATATCTCATAGAGGAATAACACATAGCATTACAGGAACTGCAATTTTTTCCCTTTTTTTAGCTTTATCCTATTTATTATTTAAGTATTTTGAAGTAAAAATATGTTCAGTAATTCAATATAACTTTTGTGATTTGAATCTCGATCTGTTTTTCATAATAGTATTTTTTTCTTATTTTTTACACATAATAGCAGATTCTCTTACAAAGGAAGGGGTAAACTTAGCTGGAACAAGATTAAGGGGCTTCCTTATTACTAACAAAAGTGATTTACCCTTTGTCATATTATTTTTTATTTTCCAAGCTATTCTATCATTCACGTTTATTAGTAATTTAGTATTGTTAGTTGTCTTTACATCAGCATATGAAGTAAGCATTATCGCCTTTGTTTACCTCTTAGAAAAAATATTCTGACCCCACCTCTTGAAAAGTTTGAGATCTAAACTATAAAAGCTATTCTTCAATCTCAACATCGATACAGAGCTACATTTCTCATTTGCTAGAATTTATAGCTC
>Ga0105109_1000126_pt1 | contig 19810 bp, 20 predicted proteins | sample BED_Mat_host_6_1_FD_79142 | JGI IMG/M metagenome (GOLD analysis project Ga0105109, IMG submission 79142) | Extremophilic microbial mat communities from Yellowstone National Park, USA - BED_Mat_host_6_15 | ecosystem: Environmental > Aquatic > Thermal springs > Hot (42-90C) > Microbial mats ...
GGTGTGAGCTTGCGAATAACGTTGAAATAAATATTAATTACTGAAAAATTCTCAGTGCATTATATCATGCTTATGAAATAAATTGAAGAGATCAACAAAGCAGCAAAAAGTTTAAATATAAATGCCCATTTGACTGGGAAAAATCCAGGGTAGTTAACCTGCCTAATCCCTGATTTTTTAAAGTTGTGCTGCACGTAGCAAAAGATCTCCTAAGGAGCACCCTGAGCGAAACCAAATTGCTGCATACAACAAAAAGATCTCCTGAAAACTCTAAGAAGCTCCTAAGAATTAACGCCTAATCTTGATATCATTGGTGCTGCATGTTACAATTTATAAAAGGTCTGCAAATTAAAATTTGGAAAAACAACTGCAGAACCTTTCCTAAATTGAAAAAAGAACTTGTGAGCCTAGAAAAAATTGTGAATCTAATGGAGGACCTAAAATTAATCCTGCCCGGATCCGCGATTTTTTAGTTGAATTACCTGGCTCTTACGTTAACGGGAACAGTATTAACAAATCTGTTAATCCTGAGGGGAGAGATTAAGTAATAGAGTTTTTGTAGCGTTGTTAGGCTATTTACATGCTCCTTAATCCTACTTAAGGTTTATTAAGGAGATTTTACACGTTAAAATATTGTGCAAAAACTTCAGAATACTGAGAAAATATTGATAATTTTATCTCACGGCTGTGCAACTTTAGAGAGCCTTGAAGAGAAAACTAAGATACCGAGAGAGGAGTTACTAGTATACTTAACGAGGCTGTATAAGAGGGGGCTAATTTATCGTAAGTGGCAGAAATATGGAGGTAAAAAGTTTCGGGAATACTGCTTAAAAGGAAAGGACGAGATTCTTGGGTGAAAGATACGGACTTATCAATGTTACTGTCAATAATTAGACTAACCGAGCTTAAAGAGAGCAAGCGAAACGCGTTATTATCTCTTATAGTTCAACTATCGGTCGCATATTTTATTGCATTAGTAATAGTTTCCTATTTTGTGGGATATGTTAATTACATAACCCACAATAACCTAGTAGAGTTTATAATAGTATTATCTTTGATAATGCTTATTATTGTAACTGATATATTTATAAAAAAGTATATCTCATATATGTTAATTAATATTCCATTAGAGACATTAAATCTAAAAATAAATAGTGATAATAATTTTAGACGAGAGATCATAAGTGCTTCTAAGAATCTTGATGATAAAAATAAACTTTATGATTTGATAAATAAGCTTTTTGAGAAGGATAATATAGAGATAAAGCAATTAGGTCTTTTTATTATATCAAGCGTTATAAATTATTTTGCATACATCATACTTCTATCTGTAGGCTTTATCTTACTTAACGAAGTGTATAGCAATCTGTTTTCCTATAGGTATACAATGATATCATTTTTCACTTTTATTGTGTCCTATATTTTGTTTATAAGGAATAAAATTATCAGTAATGAAGAAGAGGAACAAATCGAATACGGAAAAGTAGCAACTTCATATATTTCCTTATTAATAAATCGTATGCTAAATACTAAATTTACAAGAAATACGACTGCTATCGATAAGATAATATATTACTTATCTACATATATCGGAGTTCCATTAGGCATGTATACAGTAGTTAATTCACTATTCAGTAACGACAACACTAACTATCCTCAAAAAACGTCTAACGTAAACTTGATATACATAACAGATGATAAAGTGTTTAATAAATGTTGTGTTAAGGAATCGGAGAAAGATAAAATAAAATTAGAGGAAATGAGAAAAAACTGCGAAGAAAATATTAGGTCATTTTTGTCTTATATTGCGGAAAAAGTTGGTGCTAAATCAGTTATAAATATGAATAAGAAAGAGTTTACAGAGTTTGTCTGTGGTCTTGTTAAAAGTTTTAAAAAAGAAGAAAATAACAAATTATTTACTTTATTATGCAATAAAGATAGCAGTCTAATAGTACCATATGATTTGGGCAACATAAAGATATATAAGGGCTATCTTTACACCGAAGACAGCTATAATATTGAGAGAGTGCTGAGAAATACTGAAATATTAAATAATTCCGTTATACTCCTGACTAGAGTAGGAAAATCCATATCCATTACTTCTCTTATTAGGTTAAGAGTAAAACTCAGTATTGAAGATACTATTTTATTGTGTAATAAAACAATTGATAAAGGTAGAAAAATTGCATTCCATTACAAGAAAAATCCAGCTAATTACGAATGCGATCTTGATTTAGCTATATTTATCTCGCAGTAAGAGATCTACCATAGGGAGTAACTGCACTAATTATACTAAACAGAAAATGAAACGTAAAAGTTCAATAGTTTATTAACAAACTAACGTAAAAGGTATATTATATATTATTATTCTTCCATTAGTAAGGTAGTAAGGGTTAGTAAGAACTTTTCTCATTATTATATACCCCTTTCCCCTTTATACCTATATCAGTATTACTCCTTTGTGCACAATTAATTATTCTAATCCTATTCTGTAGAAATAAAGTGAATTCGCAAAGGAAACTTGAACTACCCATAATTAAGGTCTTATGAGTATTAGCCATAATTCGTCAGCATATGCTGTATTATCTAACTCTTTCGTTGTCGTAATCTGAACAATGTATAAGTTACCTATTTTTTGGGTCGATGCAGTAAGATAGTACGAAGCTTCAACGAAACCTATAGAATACAGTGTTACATTATAAGTCTTGTTATCATAAGTTATCAGATAATGATAGGCCTCTCCACCAGTATACGTTATAGAGCTCGGATTCGGAAGAAGCTCAACTTTTATACCGTTAACTTGAATTTTCTGAGGAATGTAGTCAAAATTTTCATAGTATACATGTAAGATAATGTATTTATATAGTGTATGACCTATAACTACTGTACTTCCGTTTATAAACGTAGCATTTAATATAAACTCCTTAGAAAAGTTAGAATATGGTTCATAAATTAAATAAATCCCCGTCTTATTTTCCTCTGTAGCATTTAGATAAGTTTCTTTTGCATCAATTAAGATTTTCTTAGCATAATCTAGTTCGGTGGAGTTTTGGCCAATAGTTGAGTTACTAGTAATACTCCCTAGATTATGCTGAGATTGTTTATGATTAAATATGAAATATAGGCTAGCAGAAATGATTAATATAATAATAAATAAAATAAGAATTAGGAAGAGGTTCTTAAGATTCATTGATCTCACCAAATCTTTTCCCCATTGGAATAATGGTTTCCTCCTATCTTATAGCCCATATATAATTTTCCAGGACTAATTAGTTTTATTTGCATATTCTCCCATATACTCTTTGGTACATTATAGTAACTATTACCATTTATACCTTCATATGCATAAGCATTTGGCCATCTAGTTGAGGTCCACGGCTCTATTAACCAGTTAGCGTCCTCTATTTTGAATGCATTCCCATCTCCTAATGCTAAAAGTTCTTGTTCGTTGATAGTATAAGCTTCTAATATACCACCCACTGGTGTAGCTACATCTGTATCATCTTCTAGAACGTATATATTATAGAGAGTTGCTGTACTCCAATCAACAAAATAAAGATAAACCTTATTAGTACCATTATTTTGAGGTATAAGCCTTATTCCGAGCTCATAAACCGTAATTAGGTTTTGGCTTAAATTCAACACCATTTATCTTGAACGGGGGACAAGCCAAATCACAACTTAATTGAGGATTTGTTGTACCTGCTGATATATGCCATTTCCAATTAGGATGATAACCTAATGAAGTTTGATAGAAATATTTTTTTGTAGACACGGATGCCCAGATTACGATTAGACATTCTAAATCTTCTGGTAAAGATGGAGGCGTTCTAACAGTAATGAATCCACCATATATTTTTTGGCCTTGATCTGCTGGATTAGAACTTCTTATCCAATACTACCAAGATTTATCCGTACATGCCATATTTTTTCCATTATTTTATTGTTTAAAAATTCTTTCGTAATTTTTGAGCTTATCAATAATGTAGCTATTTGACTATAAATTCTGGGATTAACTTTCTTTAATATAGAGCATTATTTTTCTAACTCCTAACGTTAAACTGGGGGTTTACATAAGAGTTAAATGATAACGTAAAACCGCGTTAAACATTTTCTAACCTAGTTATCTGAACCCAGTTTAGGATAACGTTATTATATAACGATTTACAAACGTTTTAGTTATATATCTGAGTACTGTGGACCCGGAAGTCCCGGGTTCAAATCCCGGCCCGAGCCCTTCCATTAACTATATTGACTTATCTAGGCTTATTTTTATATTTCATGGAATTATATAGTAGTATATGGGTAAGTTATTTGGGACGGATGGAATAAGAGGAGTTACTAATACTGAATTGCAACCAGAATTTGCGTTAAAATTAGGAAAAGCTATAGGAACATATTTCGGTAAAGGTGCTAGAATTCTAATAGGCAGGGATGTAAGAGCTGGAGGAGATATGTTACTTAAAGCCGTTGAGAGTGGATTGTTAAGTAGTGGCGTATTGGTCTATGAAGCTGGGATGGCTCCTACTCCAGCTTTCCAGTACGGTGTGAAAACTTTAGGATATGACGGTGGTATTATAATAACCGCTAGTCATAATCCAGCTGAATATAATGGTATCAAAGTCCTTTCTCCACATGGTATTGAGATAGCTAGGGAAGACGAGGATAAAATAGAAGATATATACTTTAATAATAAATTTCATGTAGTGGAATGGAATGGTTTAGTAAATGATGTAAAAAGAGAAGATAAAGTTATTGAAACTTACGTGCAAGGGATACTCTCTCATGTTGATGCTGATAAAATTAGGAGTAAAAAGTATAAGGTTCTCATAGACCCTGCTAATAGTGTAGGTACATTGGCAACACCAATTGTTGCGAGGGAGTTGGGATGTAAAGTTTTTACTATCAATGGGAATTTAGATCCTCTATTTTCAGCTAGAACACCAGAACCCACATTTGAGAGTCTTAGTGAGACTGCAAAAGTTGCTAAACAACTAGGCGTGGATTTGGCAGTAGCTCATGATGGTGACGCGGATAGGGCAATTTTCATAGACTCCATGGGGAGAGTTCAATGGGGTGATAGAAGCGGTACTTTATTGTCATATTGGGCTTCGATAAAAGCTCCAAATCTACCTAAGCGTATATTTACTGCAGTTTCTAGCTCTAGCTTAGTTGAAGAATATCTAAAACAGTACAATATAGAGGTTAAGTGGACTAAGGTAGGTAGTGTAGACATTGCACATACGCTATTTAAGGAAAAAGGAGTAGCGGGATTTGAGGAAAATGGTGGATTTATGTATCCTCCTCATCAAGCAGTAAGAGACGGTGCAATGTCATTCGCTTTAATGCTGGAAATGATGGCATCTGAGAATGAAAACTCTACTGAACTATTTAATAGACTCCCTGTTTATTATTTAGTGAAAACAAAAGTAAGAATTACGGAAAAGAGTAATATAAATAAGATTTATGACGAAATAATAGATAAGTACGGAAAGTACGGGAATATAGTTACAATAGATGGTGTTAAGATTATTAGCAACGATTTCTGGCTCCTAGTTAGGAAGAGTGGTACAGAGCCAATAATAAGAATATTAGTCGAGGCAAAAGATGAGAATAAATCAAAAGAATTAGCTAAAGAGTTAGAAAAGTTGGTGAGTGAGTTAGCGTGAAATATAGGTTAATGGATTTACTCGCGTGCCCTATGTGCAAACATTTTCCATTAAAACTTTTTGTTTTCTCAGAAAAGGAAATAGACAGAAAATTAAGTCAAGAAGATAAAAAACCGTTGTGCGAATTATATTGTGCATATAAATCCGCCTTTATTAAGGATTTAAACTCTCTGCCTCCTTGTGAGGAGTGTATTAGAAACGAAATAGTAGAAGGGGTGCTTTATTGTGAATCTTGTAATAGATGGTATCCAATAATTGATGAAATTCCAAGAATGTTACCAGATAAACTGAGAAAAGAAGAAGAGGATATCAAATTTTTGGAGAAACATAAAGACAAGATTCCGAAGACCATACTAAGTAACGGTGTTCCTTTTCGTTTAAAATGAGCTTATTAATTTGTTTGGTGAGTGTATAATATGGTGTAAGTGATGGAAAGTTCATTTATAGGAAATTTAGATGAATGGATAAAATTGCAGAAGAATTTATTGAGTACTTTAAAAGATATGGAGAAAAAGGAGAAAACTGAGGATATGGATAGATTAGACTTGATATTAGCGTCTAGAACTGCATTTCAGCATATGATGAGAACGTTAAAGGCCTTTGATCAATGGTTACAAGATCCAATGGTTATAAAACATATGCCTAGAGAAATGTTGGAGGATGTAAAGAATACCAGTTGGGAGTTGCTTCAGAGATTATTAGAGTTAGATATTAGACATACGAGCCAATTTAGAGAAATGATCTCGAAAATGAGCAAAGAAGGCAAATTGGATCCATTAATATGGACTAGACCAATAACTGAAGAACATCCAGAAAGAGAAAGAAGAGGTCCATTATCTACGATTTAAAAATTTTTAATTATCTCCTTCTTAATTTCATCTCATTTTTTATCTTTAGGTTATACTCCTCATCATATGCGAGTATTTTTGTTTTTATTTCGTTTAGAGCTTGAGCTACTTTATTTTTGAAGTCCTCTTCTATTTGAGTTTTATCTAATATTTCTATACCATTGTTCGAGATACCTATTTTCTTAGATACTGGATCATTTTCTATTAGCCCTAGATATAAGAGCGAAGTTAAATCCTCTTTTGCCATTAAACTAAATACATTGTTTCCTATTACATTGAATTGATATCCTATATCAACACCTTTCTGCTTCAATTCATATAGCAACATTATTATAGATTTTTCAGTCAATTTACCTATTTGTCTTATTATATATAATAACTGTAATTTTCTTTTATCCTCATTTATTATATTGGTACTTATAACTTGTTTAGATACCATCTTTACGTCTTTAGACTTTTGTTGTCCTGGTTGTGACAAATTTAAACCCCATATATACTTATTATCTCCCCTTTAATATGTTAACTATCTCTTTAGATACGTTCTTAGGTTCCTTACTTCGAGTTATGGCTCCTCCTACTACATATATGCTTACCGGTAGATCTATGAGTTCTAAAATTCTATCTTTATTTAAGCCTCCAGCTATTGATATTAATAAGTCTAGCTCAGATACCTTTCTGATTTCACTCTTTAAATCTGCTACACTTATGCCTCTACTCTTTTGTACATCCAAACCTACATGGAAACCTATGATATCTACTCCTAATTGCTTAAGCTCTTTTGCTCTTTCATATACGTTTTTAACGTTGATTAAATCAGCTTGGACTAGTATATCTAATTCTCTAGCCTTTTTTACCGCTGAATGAATAGTGGAATCGTCCATTATTCCTAAAACTGTCATTATGTTAGCTCCGCCTAGTTTAGCTATTTCAACTTCAACGTCTCCTGCATCTGCAGTTTTAGTATCAGCCACAATTATTTTATCTGGAACTATTGATTTTATTTTTCTTATTCCTTCTATCCCGAATGATTTTAGTAATGGTGTTCCTATTTCAATGATTTCATTTTCTAGATCTTTAACTTCATTAACTACTTTTATTGCATTATTGATATCTATAAAATCTAGGGCTATCTGTAAAAATTTTTCAGTACGAAGTTTTTCAAGTAGTACCTCTCTCATTTAAGGTAAATATGTGCTTTAAAAGTACTTAAAGTAATTGACAGTGACTTTTTATTTTATAGCAGTGAATGCAAATTACTGTGGATATTAGTGTCCAACAAGTACATAATCGTTACAGGTGGAGTTTTATCAAGTGTTGGTAAAGGTACGTTAGTTGCCTCTATTGGTATGCTACTTAAAAGAAGAGGATATAATGTAACTGCAGTAAAAGTAGATCCATATATTAATGTTGATGCGGGTACAATGAATCCTTATATGCATGGTGAAGTATTTGTAACTGAGGACGGTGCAGAGACAGATTTAGATTTAGGTCATTATGAGAGATTTATGGATATTAATATGACAAAGTATAATAATATAACAGCAGGTAAGGTATATTTTGAGGTTATAAAGAAGGAAAGAGAAGGCAAATATCTAGGTCAAACCGTGCAAATTATCCCCCACGTTACTGATCAGATAAAGGATATGATAAGATATGCAAGTAAGATAAATAACGCCGAGATTACCTTAGTGGAAATAGGTGGCACTGTAGGCGACATAGAAAGTCTACCATTTCTAGAAGCAGCTAGACAACTCAAACTAGAAGAAGGCGAAGATAATGTTGTTTTTGTGCATATAGCTTTAGTAGAATATTTATCTGTAACTGGAGAACTGAAAACTAAACCATTGCAGCATAGTGTGCAAGAATTAAGAAGAATTGGAATACAACCAGATTTTATTGTTGGCAGAGCTACATTAGCCTTAGATGATGAAACTAGGCGCAAAATTGCTCTGTTCACTAACGTTAAGGTAGATCATATAGTCTCTAGCTATGATGTAGAAACATCCTACGAAGTACCCATTATCCTAGAAAACCAGAAATTAGTTTCTAAGATACTTACTAGGCTTAAATTAGAGGATAGGCAAGTAGATTTGACAGATTGGATAAGCTTCGTTAATAACATAAAAGGAATAAATAGTAAAAAGACCATTAATATTGCACTAGTTGGAAAGTACACAAAGCTAAAGGATAGTTACATAAGTATCAAGGAAGCGATTTATCACGCTTCAGCTTACTTAGGAGTAAGGCCTAATCTTATATGGATAGAATCAACTGATTTGGAAAAGGATTCCAAGAATTTAGATGAGGTATTAGGGAATGTAAATGGAATCATAGTTTTGCCTGGATTTGGAAGTAGAGGAGCTGAAGGTAAGATTAAGGCTATTAAATATGCTAGAGAACATAATGTACCGTTCTTGGGTATATGCTTTGGTTTTCAATTATCTATTGTAGAATTCGCTAGGAATGTTTTAGGTCTCAATGATGCTAATTCGACTGAAATTAATCCAAATACTAAGGATCCAGTTATTACTTTACTGGATGAACAAAAAAATGTAACTCAACTTGGGGGGACTATGAGATTAGGATCACAAAAGATTATAATAAAAGAAGGAACAATTGCCTATCAATTATATGGTAAAAAGGTTGTATATGAAAGGCATAGACATAGATATGAAGTGAATCCTAAATATGTCGATTTACTAGAAGATGCAGGATTAGTAGTTTCTGGTATTAGTGAAAACGGCTTGGTCGAAATTATAGAGCTACCTTCTAATAAGTTCTTTGTGGCCACTCAAGCTCATCCAGAATTCAAGAGCAGACCAACAAATCCATCTCCTATATATTTAGGGTTCATTAGGGCTGTTGCTAGTCTTTAAAACTATTACAATTTTATCATATTTGGCTTTTATAATCTTTTTTATTCCTTTTATTCCATTCTGATACTCGACTTCAACTAGACCTAGATTTTCAAGTTCAGAAATATGTGAGCTTATGTTTCCCTTACTCATATTAAGTTTTTCAGTGAGCTCTGATATGCTCATTGGCATTATTGAAACTAGTTGCAGTATATTTATTCTAGTCATTGTAGATAACGCCTTAGAAATTTCGTAGATTTTCTCTGGATCATCGATTACTAGCTCCATAAATATTAGCTTCTAATTGCTAACTTTAATAAACAATAATGCATATATGCCAGCAAGTTAAAGCTTACAAGATAAAATTTAAATTAGAAAATAGAGGGATGTTATTGTGCAAGCAAAAGTAGAAAATCCGTTGAAGAGTTTAAGAACGGCAATAAATAGGATCGTGCTGGTAAAACTTAAAGATGGCTCAGAGTACATTGGAAAACTAGAACAAACTGACGGAACTATGAATTTAGTATTAAGAGATTGTACTGAAATTAGAGAAGGCACTTCCGAACCAGTAGCAAAATATGGTAGGGTACTTATAAGGGGTAGCAATATATTATTCATTAGTGTTGACTATGAGACAGTTATGAATAGTGAGAAATAAGATTTAAATTAGTATACTTATTTGAGGAACCTATAATGAGAAACATAAATGTCCAGTTAAATCCCCTCTCAGATATAGAGAAACTTCAAGTAGAATTAGTAGAGAGAAAAGGACTAGGACATCCAGATTATATTGCAGATGCGGTTGCTGAAGAGGCTAGCAGAAAGCTTTCATTGTATTATCTCAAAAAATATGGTGTAATTTTACATCATAATCTGGATAAAACATTAGTAGTTGGAGGACAAGCTACGCCTCGTTTTAAAGGTGGGGATGTAATACAGCCAATATATATTGTAGTAGCAGGTAGAGCTACAACAGAGGTAAAAACGGAAAGTGGGATAGAGCAAATACCTGTAGGTACTATCATTATAGAGAGCGTAAAAGAGTGGATAAGAAATAACTTTAGATATCTTGATGCAGAAAAACACCTCATAGTTGACTATAAGATAGGTAAAGGGTCAACTGATTTAGTAGGCATATTTGAAGCTGGCAAGAGAGTTCCGCTATCCAATGATACGAGTTTTGGAGTAGGTTTCGCTCCATTCACTAAATTAGAAAAACTAGTCTATGAAACGGAGAGACATTTGAACTCAAAACAATTTAAAGCAAAATTACCTGAGGTAGGAGAGGACATAAAGGTCATGGGGTTAAGGAGAGGGAATGAAGTTGACCTTACGATAGCAATGGCAACAATTAGTGAACTAATAGAAGACGTTAATCATTATATTAATGTAAAAGAACAAGCAAAGAATGAAATCCTAGATCTAGCATCAAAGATAGCACCAGACTATGATGTAAGAATTTATGTTAACACTGGGGATAAGATAGATAAGAATATACTTTATTTAACAGTGACTGGTACTTCTGCTGAACATGGTGACGACGGAATGACAGGAAGAGGAAATAGAGGTGTTGGGTTAATAACACCAATGAGGCCTATGTCATTAGAAGCTACTGCTGGAAAGAATCCCGTTAATCATGTTGGTAAATTGTATAACGTTTTAGCTAATCTTATAGCTAATAAAATAGCTCAAGAAGTAAAGGATGTGAAATTCTCGCAAGTTCAAGTTCTTGGACAAATAGGAAGACCAATAGACGATCCTTTAATAGCTAATGTTGATGTAATTACTTATGACGGAAAACTTAATGATGAGACTAAAAATGAAATAAGCGGAATTGTAGACGAAATGTTAAGTTCATTTAATAAGTTAACTGAATTAATATTAGAAGGAAAAGCTACTCTCTTTTAACCTTCTATTTCTATATTCATCAATTATTCTTTTTATATCAATATCCTTAGATCTTTCTATTTGTAGTTCTTTCCGTAATACTTCCAGATCATTTAAGACTTGTTTATCTAATATTATAATCTCCTTATCTACATATTCTGCTATCTCATTGTTAACTTTTTCCTTCCCAATGTAAATGTTATTTCCATCAAAGGTTATATCATTAACTTTACTATTCCCCTTAACGACTATTACTTTTCCATTTAATAGATTATATAGCACTTCCTTTAGTTTCTCAATTTGTTTCTCGTCATAACGTAATTTATTCTCAAGTTCATTTATCACCTTGTATGCATTCTGTAGGTTTAGATTTAGCTCGTAAATCTTCCTGTCCCTCTCTACTTCTTTATTAATATGCAGTTTAATCTCATCAATCTTTCTTATTAATGAATCCCTTTCATTAATGAGATTATAAATTATCCTCTTATAATGCATTAGTTCCGACTTTAGCCTTTTATTTTCCTCTTCTAATTTAGTTAATTTATTTACATTTTGAGTAGTATCTTTTTCTTTTTGTTTCTCCTCTATTTTACCATTATCATCTTTTCTGATAATTTTTTCAATTTCCTTTTCTATACATTCAGATACCGTAGTACCAAGTATTACGCAATCATAAATACGATTTTCGTCTATTACGTCAATATCTAATCTACTGATGAAACTCTCAATTTGCCTTAATTTGCTTTCTATCTCATTATATGCCTTTAAAGCAGCAGCTAATGAGTCCCTAATATGAGGATTATCTATTTTTAGCTTATGTAGCTTAGAGTACTCGTCAATAAGTCTTTGTTTTTCATCTATGCTTAGACTTTTTTCCGGGATAAATATTTTAGCGTTAAATTTACTAGCGATCTTTTTTACAGTGTCTGGCAATGGATTGACATCAGTCGCTACTATTATTGCTTTTCCCTCTTTAGAGATTAAGGAGACGATTTCATCTCTGTCGATGTTTCTTCTTGATATTAATAGAATTGGTCTGCCATAAATATCAATTATTGATAGGCCAACTTCTGTACCAGGATCTATTCCAACAATTAATCTTCTTTCAGTTCTTTTGTCTTTAAATTCAATCTTATTTTTATATATTGGTTTAATATCTACTACTACGTCATGGCCTTTCATTTTTCTTATAATTCCATAGAGTCTCTCTCTAGGAGTATAAACTATGAATACTGCTCCCTCAATTCCAGCCCTAGACCTCCTCACTATCATATCGTAATCAAATCCTTTCATGTCAAGTTTTTCCTTTATCTCCTTAGCTACTCGAAGAAGGGTTCCTCTTATATATCTTTTATATCTATTTTGGCTCATTCCTCCTGGGCCTAATGCTCTTCCCCTTGACACTACTATTTTAGTACGTTTCTCTTCAATTTTTATACTAGTTCCATATCCTTTTAAAGCTAATAACGCATCTAAATATGCAGTTTTTTGTGGTGATAATTTTCCTTGCACTTCGTACCCCATTTCCCTAGCTAATTCCTTTATTTGTTTAAATTCTCCATTATGATATGTGACCTGAACGATGTTAGTATTTTGGGGTAATAGTTTCACGATATTAATGATCTCTTTATCACTTTCTCCTAATTCGTAAATATTGTCAGTCGCTAATATATCAACGTTGTATTCCCAACATAATCTAATAACTCTACTTAAACTTACGTTTTCTGCTTTATAGACTATTTTCTCGTTCTCGTTAACAATAATAACTGAGTATAGTGGCTGTGACTTAGAGGAAGGGCTTTCCATCGCCTCTATGTCAATTCCCATAATTTTCATGATACCCCTCTTACATAATCGAAAATCTTACGGATATCTACATTTATTCCATATTTTCTAAAAAATATTATAAGATTTGATAGATCTTTTTCTAATCTTTCCTCAGATTTTGTTGCTTGTGGCCAATCAATAAGATACGGATTTCCATTTTTGTCTATAAGTACATTATACGGGCTTAGATCTCCATGTGTTATGTTGCAAATAGTGTAAGCTATCCTCATGGTTTGTAAAATCTTTTCAAGGATCTCATCTAAGTTTAGATCTAGATTATTAACAGGTACTTTGTAAAGCTCTATTCCATCGATATATTCCATTGTCACTGCGTTATACTCTGCTCCTAATGGCTTAGGGACATAGCCCCCTTCATTACTTAAACATGTAAGAGCTTCATACTCCCTTTTAGCATTTTCCACGGTAATTGAAAGCCAACTTTTCTTTTTCAGGCTTTTTCTAAACGTAACTTTCTTATAACTATCCGTACCAACTCGATGAAACTTAACTATTATTTTATTATCATTAAAATCATACCCATAATATACTACGCTTTCTTTTCCTATTCCTACTATCTCTGCTAATCTATTCAAGATTTTATCCACAAATAACAGTTTTATTCCCAAAATATCTAAGCCAGAAAAGGTTAACCTAAAAGATAAGTCTGTTGGATTTTTGAAAATAAGTCTAAGCTCAGATAATTTCATTAAAGATACTTTAAGTTCTTCATCGTCTTTAATATCTAATCTCCTTTTTAAGGAATTGAAACTAACAAATTCATTTTTATCTCTAAGACTATATATTGTTTTTAACAATATATAATCAAAGGGTCCCACTAGTGATGCTTTCTCCGCCAGTGAAAGTCTCATTCCTATTTTATATTAGTTTTTAACTATTATATGTTATACTTGTCTTAACTATCTTACTCTTACCTGGAATTTTATCTTCAATATCTGTTTTTAATGCATTTAGCCCTTTTATGTCTGGTAAAGCCCTACTAAATACTTTTATAATCTTTTGTGCTATTCTCTCTTTATCGTCATCACCTGGAGCTATGATAGCATAGTATTTAGTCTTAGCTGAAACGGTTTCTTCGCTTCCCACTATCACTGATACACTGTTTTCACTTAGTATAAGGCCTATTGCCAATTGTAGTTTAACGTTCTTTACGAAATTCTTTTTTCCATAAATCATGAATGAACCTTTATTCAGATATTCTCCACTTGGCGGTGATTTAGAGACTTGATTACCTAGAACCCAGAATACATCAACAGAGGCTAAACCTACTTTCCATGCTTTTGAGTAACTTGCAGCAATTACTGCTGCATCATAGATATCATCTTCAAGGATTGTATTATTTTCTTGTGCTATGATAATTGTCGCTGGAGCACCTGCGATATCCGCATGGAGAAATATATCCTTATCCCTTAGGTATTTTTTAACTATACTTTCATTTTGACTTGCATCTTTTCCTGCAATTATTAAATATCCGTTTCTTGAAATGCTCCATCTGTATTTTTCATACCATTCCTTTTTCCTTAGCACCAGTTTTATCTCATTTTGCTTTTCTATTTCTTGCTTCTCGATTTTCTTTAATTTTTCTTTTAATTCATCTAAACTTTCAAGAGCCCTTTCAATTTTTCTTTTATATTCCTTAGCTTCGTCAAAAAATCTCATTGCGTTTTTAGTAGCTGAAAGTAAAGTATCTAATTCAATTTCAACTCCATCTAGATTAAGTTTTATCTTTTTACTTTTTGGTCTATTGTCTAATAATAACTGATCTATTTCGTATGCTTTGGAAAGTATAATATTGCCTAATTGTCTATAACTTTTTTCTTTGTTTTCATATTCTTTTATACTGTCCTCTATTTGTTTAATTGTGGTTATGATCTTCTGCTTCTCTTCTAAGATTTTTCTGGAGGATTTTTCAGATAACTCCTTTTGAGATATGGTATAGAAATAATCGTCTATTGCATCATTGAATCTTTGGTATTCCTTGCACCCATCAAGAGGAAAAGGAACTACAGTTGTATCTTCTATAAGACATGGTTTTATTTCTCCATTAATGAGTGAAATCTCTAAGTTTTTTATTTTTTCTCTTATCAAGTTAATATCTGGTGTAGTGCTTTGCAAACTAAGATAGTTTACTACTTCTTGTGGGATTCCTAAGGCTTTTGCTATGCTCCCTTTCTTAATTAACTTTTCTAATTCCTCTTTATTAGGTTCGACCGTAGGTGGAGGTTTATATGTTTCCCCTATTCTTATGAGCCTATCTTTGAATTCTTTATATTCATTTGCAAATAATATTTTATCATTTTTATCTAATATTACCAAAACTCCTCTAGGTAGTAGTTCTACTATTATCTTTTTCTCACCCCTTTTAAGTTCTAGAATTAATATCCTTTCTTGATTTAATATATGTATATTTGTAATTATATCTCCCCTAATTAATCCTCTTAGTGTAGTTATTTTCGTTGAAGAAATTTTTGGATAATTATATTTCGTTATGTTTATTCTTTTACTTGGCTCTATAATTAATTCTTGGTCTCTTCCACCACAATATAATTTCAGAATATATGTATTTTCAGTATTTTGTACTAAGAAAACATTATCTATTATACATCCTTCTACCGCTTTTCTATTTTCTGTAATCCATGCTATTAAATCGAAGTATGTCATACTGTTTTTTCTCTGTAATTTTATATTCTGAGAGCTCATTCATTAGACATGTGGAAATAGAAGATAAAATATTAATTATGCGAGGCATTTTAGGAATCGTAGCCGGAGGTATCTCAACAATATTTTATTCATCGATTTATATACTTGTAGTAGTAATCTCCTTTTATGTCTTCTCAGCGATGCTTTCACTTTTCTTATTTAGGGAAAAAAAGGCAAGAAATGTCTTTGGCAAAGGTATCGGAATATATCTTTCTTCATGGTTTGTAAGTTTACTATTAATTTACAATCTCTCATTGAGATGAGGATCATGCTAACGCAAAAATTCGTTGTAGATAGTATGCTTGGTAAAATTGCAAGATGGCTAAGAATTATGGGTTATGATACACTATACAGTAATGATCTTGAAGATTGGAAGATTCTGAAGATTGCTGAGACACAAAAAAGAATTATTGTAACTAGAGATAGGGGTATTTATAACCGTTCTCTCAAAAGGGGATTAAATTGTATTCTACTTTCACCGGATTCCGATATAATACAAGATTTGGCTTTTATTGCATTTAGATCTAAAATTGATTTATCTGTAAATATAAACGCCACTAGATGTCCTCAGTGCAATTCAGTTTTGAGTAAGTTGTCAGAAAGTAGGTGGACTTGCCCTAAATGTAAGAAAGAGTATTGGAAAGGTAGGCATTGGAAAACAATTGAAGAGGTAATAATTAAAGCTAATTCTGAGCTAATAAAATTGGAAGCTAAAAATGATTCAAGGGGATCTAGTACAGATACAAGAGTTAAACAACGAGATAGGACGGTTTCTAATAGAAATAGCTAGAAAAGCCATTAAAGAAGAATTCAAGTTAGACAAGTTAGATTTGAGTAACTATAATAATCCCATTTTAGACAAAAAAGGCCTAGCCTTTGTAACTTTGGAGAAAATTACGTATAACACGAGTTCCTTAAGAGGTTGCATAGGTTATGTTGAAGCAGTTGCTCCTTTAAAACAGATAGTAGCATCTGCAGCTAAAGCTGCTGCTTTTTCAGATCCAAGATTTAATCCTCTACAAAAGGATGAATTATCAGAAATTATTATTGAGGTTACAGTGTTAACAAAACCCGAAGAGATAAAGGTAAAAGATAGGTGGGATTTACCTAAGATCATAAAAGTTGGAGAGGATGGTTTAATAGTTGAAAAAGGTATTCTCCATAGTGGCCTTTTACTACCTCAGGTTCCCATGGAATATTGTTGGGATGAAGAAACATTCTTGGCAGAAACTTGTATTAAAGCTTCTTTAGAACCAGATTGTTGGTTAGATAATTCGGTCAGAATTAAAAGATTCCATGGAATAATATTTAGAGAGACTAGACCAGATGGAAGTGATATTATAGTAGTAAAACCAAGTGATATTAAATGTAAATTGAACGAGTTACTAAATAATTTTTGAGGATATTATAAGCTAAGAAGATGAACTTCGATTATGACTTATACAATAATCCTCGAGAATAAAACTCTTTCTTCTCGAATAAATACTTAAAAAATATAATAATTATAAAGTAGGACGAACGAGATTTAGATAAAAAGCTCAGAAATACTTTTTTATGCCAGTAATGAGATGTTGTATATACGGTGTTAAAGAATGGAACAAGAATATGCCGAACTATTTAGTGATGAAGTTAAAAACGCATTACAAGACGCATTAAAAGATATGAGAAATCCCGTAGATGTTTATGTATTCGTAGACAGTGAAGACTCCAATTGCCAATATTGTAGTGTCACTACTAAATTTCTGGAATTTATAGCTAGTGCAGCACCAAAAGATGGTAATGGTAGTTTATTAAAGGTTCATATAGTTGATAGAGTAAATCAAAATGACAGAAAGATTTTCGAAGAGTTCAACGTGGAGAGAGTTCCTACTGTGGCATTTTATAATGGATATATTAGATGGACAGGAGCTCCGTTAGGTGAGGAAATAAGAGCATTAGTTGAGACTATAGTAAGGCTTTCACAAGGCGAGAGCGGTTTAAGTCAAGAAACTGTAGAAGCTATAAAATCTAAACTGAACGGTAAAGTAAAGATAGAAACTGTTGTCACGCCATCTTGTCCATATTGTCCATATGCAGCGTTAATGGCACATATGGTTGCTTTTGAGGCTTGCAGAGCAGGGAAGTGTAATGTTGTATCTGATGTAGTAGAAGCTTATGAAAATCAAGATATTGCTGAGAAATATCAAGTAATGTCAGTACCATCTATAGCTATAAATGAATCTGTAGAATTTATAGGAGTACCATACGAAGAGAACTTTATCAATGCAATTTTAGAAAAGCAAAAGATAAGCTAAAACTCTTTTATCACAGTATCTATTAAATAGTATAGTAGAGAGTAATGAGGATAATTTCAATAAAGCTAACAGAGGAGGAGTATAAGGAGTTAGAAGAACGAGCTAGAAAAGAAGGTTTCGTTTTATTAAGCGATTTCGTTAAATCACTTATTTTCTCTACTTCATCTTATTCTCATGATTCTCAAGTAGATAATACGCAAGTTGTATCAAGAATAGAAAAAAAGATGCAAGACATGATCAATCCTTTTACTTCTCAGATTGATGAACTTAAACAAAAAATAGCAATATTAACGGAAAGAATAGAGATATTAGAGGAAAAATTAGGTGAAATTAAGGACACTACGAAAGATATGAATAAAAAACCAAAAAAGAGTTTTGAATCTAAATCTGTTAACATAAAATCTGAACCTCAGCATAAGAAGACTGCAATAGATATACTAAGAGACCAAGGTGTGATATATGAATCTGAATTAAAGTTAAATAACCCAGATGCATTTTTTGATAAATTAGAAACTCAAGGAGCAATAGTAATAACAACTGACCCCGAGAGGATAGCTATAGATTCTAATTTCTATGAGGAATTTAAGAAGAAAATAGCTAGTATTTCTACTTCAGATGAGATAGAAGTTCAAAAATATTTGACAAAACAAGAATACAAGTTGTTCCAAAAACTTAGACAATATAGTGTTATATACTTTGATGCTGATAGTAAAAGCTGGAAATTTGTGAGTTAAATCTAGGTAATGTAACTCCTTTTTGTCCTTGGTATTTTCCTTGATATGGGTATTCCACTGGCGTAAGCGTTCTGGCAAAGATCAAGTGGATAAATCTTGTACTTCTCTTTAATTTTACAGGAAAAGATGAGCCTACAACTTCTATTGTAACTTGTCCTTTAAATCCTGCATCAACTATTGTAGGTGGGATAAATAGACCTAATCTAGCGAACGTTGACCTTAGATTTACGAAAGCCATAACATCATTATTCAATTCTATATACTCTTCAGTTGTTAACAGCACATGTTCGTAGGGCTGGATTATAAATTCCTCTCCTTTCTCCGTTTGGAAGAATGAAGGATCGGGATTATCTGGATCAAACACTTTATCAGTTTTTTTGAATCTAGCTATTTCATTACCTACTCTTAGGTCAACTCCGTTTTCTCTTACTGTATCCTCCCTTAAGGGCTGGATTTTTATCCAGCTCTTCTCTAAATAATACTTCAAATCCCTATCAGATAGAATCATATTAAAAATATTGTAGTTATAAAGGGTTAAAAACCAGTACCTTCCTATATTCATATTGCATAGGTGTTCAGAGTAACTCTGACTCTTCATCTGAAGTCGGTAATTGCCGAGTATTCATCATCCATGAAATGATTATAAATAACTGCAGATAATATAAATTAATCTATGGAGTTTAAAGTTATTGCCGAATACTTTGATAAATTAGAGAAGATATCTTCAAGGCTCCAGCTTACAGCTTTACTGGCTGATCTTTTAAGCAAAAGTGATAAGGCAATTATAGATAAGGTAGTTTATATTATACAAGGCAAATTATGGCCTGATTTTCTAGGTTATCCAGAGCTTGGAATTGGAGAGAAATTCTTAATAAAAGCAATTAGTATAGCTACGAACACAGATGAAAATTCAGTAGAAAATCTCTATAAGTCAATAGGTGATCTTGGAGAAGTAGCTCGAAGGTTGAAAAGTAAGCA
>Ga0105109_1000138_pt1 | contig 18874 bp, 18 predicted proteins | sample BED_Mat_host_6_1_FD_79142 | JGI IMG/M metagenome (GOLD analysis project Ga0105109, IMG submission 79142) | Extremophilic microbial mat communities from Yellowstone National Park, USA - BED_Mat_host_6_15 | ecosystem: Environmental > Aquatic > Thermal springs > Hot (42-90C) > Microbial mats ...
GTAATGCCTGTTTTTTCTATCGCTGCCTTTACCCATGAAGTCATCAATTCTTCATAATATGCTTGGCATGCTGCAGCTATGTTATCGAATCTTTGTTCCTTTAGTAATCTGTATAGTTTAGGCTGCATTGATTTTAGATAAGAACCAAAAATATTTTGGAATTCTAATGGATTCTTTGGATTTAATCTAATAATCTTTCTCATTTTATCGATGCAATAATCTGCTTTTCCATAAGGTGCTAGACCCATTACCTTGTATTCATGATCCCATGGTTTCATTCCTAGGTATCTTGTTATTTCGCTATAGTATGCGTTTCCTGGCGAATCATAAAATGTTGACCATGCTATCCTTTGAATCTCTCCTTTTTCTGCTATATTTACTGTAGATGAGACACCATCTCCAGCACCATCAACTGTCATTACTAAAACTTTTTCATCATATCCCCAAGGGCTTGTTCTGTAAGCACATGAAGCATGAGCTAAATGATGCTCGACAAATCTTACTTCTTTATTTTCAATCCCCAATTCTTGAAATATCTTCATTAAATGCTTTACAGATCTAAACTTATGCAAGATGCTAACATATAGCTTAGCAAAGGTTTTACCATGAAATAGCGGAGCTATCTTTTCAAAGAATTTAACTTTCAAAGGATATTCTTCAAGCGGTGAATAAACTCTGTTAAGACTAACGATTGCTATTGCATCGACTTCACTTGGATGAATTTTTGCTATTTTAAAGACTTTCCTTATTGAAATCTCTGGAACCCCGCTGTGATGTTTTATGTTAGAAAGCCTTTCTTCTTGAATAGCTGCGATAACTTTTCCATTCTTAATCAAAGCTGCACCACAATCATGGCCGTCGTTAATTCCAAGTATTGTTATATTTTTCAAGTTTAAGCTATTTTAAAAGAAGCCTTTAGTTGATTAACCTTTTCCTTTTATGTTGAAAACCGTTAATATTTCCTTCAAGCCTTGCAATATTTTATTTGCAACAGGCAATCTTTCTGTTTTACAATTCTTTATGCTCTACTATTGCTTTTGCCCATTCAATGAATTTGTTTATTATTTTTTCAACTGTTTCTTTAGCTGCTTGATAAAGAATCTCTGTTCTAATTTCTAAATATCTATGAACAAGTATATTTCTTAAGCCTGAAAGTTTTGTTACATCCTTTGCTAAGTCTTTTGGTATCTTATTCGATTTTGCCAGTTTTTGTGGATATTCACCATAGCTTTCTACAAGACCTAGCGAATAAACCGAGACCAAATGCCTGCATATGTCAAGCATAGATTCAATTATTATGTGCATGGCTCTTTCTAGAGCTAGTATGTCTTTGTAGTCTAATTCTTCAATTTTTCTAGATAGTATTTCGCTTTTTATAAAATCTGAATTTTTTCTGATCTCTTCAATCCTTGATGTAATAATCGTTTTATCTAATTTTGGATCTAAAGTCGACCATTGTTTAATTTCCATTATTGCATCTGGTGCTTGTTGTGCTTTTTGTGAGAATTCCTCAATAATTTTAGGTTGAGCTTTGATTATGATGCCATCTTTGAGTATCTTTGAAATCATTATTGGGTTTGTTTGGTTTAAGAGCGCAATGTCTATATAATCTTCTTTAATGTGTAATGTTTTTGCTATTTGGCTTACAATATAACCAACTTCTAGCAGGTCTTCCTTTTTTAGTTTTAAGGCAATATCTATATCATGGGTTGTGAACTTATTTTTTGCTATAGATCCGAATAATATAGCAGCTTCAATATTTTCAGATTTCTCGAATAACTTTTTCAATTTAGGTAACGTTTGATCGAGTGTAAGACTTTTAATAACCATTAAAACACAAATTTATAGAAACAACTCTTTAATATGATTACGCTGTTCTTTCTAAAAGTTTCCTTTCATCAACCTTTCCAGTTGGCTTATGAGTAGAAACATACCATTCAATTGTCTTTCTCAATCCTTCTTCCAAAGAATACTTAGGTTGCCAATTTAGTATTTCCTTTGCCCTTTTAATATCCAAGGCTCTACTATAAACACCTACAGGCTTTGATTTATCGTAAATTATCTTACTTGGCCTCCAATTCATTATTTCAAATATTTTTTCAGCAACTTCTTTAATTTTGTATCTTCTTCCTGTTCCTAAGTTTATAGGAGTACCATCGTTTACCTTTATTCCAGCTAGCAGTGTTCCATTTACAATGTCCTCAACATAGGTATAATCCCTGCTTTGATTTCCATCACCCCAAATTACAAAAGGATCCATTCTTTCAAAGGCCTTGTAAATTAAAGCTATAATCGAATGTGTTTCATTTTCTCTAGGGCCATAAGCTGTTACAAACCTTAGTATAGCACCTTTTAATCCATATTGCTTAATGAAAGAGATGAGCTGAACCTCCCCCATTAACTTGGCCCAGCCGTACTCAATATCTGCACTTAAATAAGAATCTAGATTTAAAGGATTTGATAGATCTTCGTTAAGCAAGCTTTCATCATCTTTTTGAAGGTTTGGAGGATAAACGCATGCAGAACTTGCATAGACAACTTTTTCAACACCTGAAACAAGGCATGCATCGTATACATGATGATCAATTGCAAAAATTGAACAAACATCTGCTGGATGAGTAGCTATATATCCTCTGCCTCCATGTACTGCAGCTAAATGAAAAACGATTTCATTTCCTTTGAAAATTTCCTTAAGTCTTTGAAGACTTGCATATTCAAGATCTTCCTTTACAAATTTTATCTTATCAATTACATTGCTTAGATTTTCCAATCTACCACTGCTTAAATCATCTACAACGGTTACATTGCTCTTCAAAGAAACTAGCTTATCTACAAGATGGGATCCTATGAAAGAAGCTCCTCCTGTAACTAAAACCTTTTTGTTTTCGTAAAAATTAAGTTCCATTTGAAAGCTTTCTTTTTGCCCAATCAAAGGTTCTCCTCAATCCTTCATCCAAGCTTGTTCTTGGTTCCCAATTTAAGATCTTCTTCATTTTTTCTGTATTAGCATAGTATCCATGAACGCCAACAGTTCCTTTAAGATCAAGTTCAACCTTTATTTCTTTTTTCGCAATATCTATTATTTTATAGGCAAGTTCCAATATTGAAATTGGTTTATCGTTTCCTAAGTTTATAGGGTCTGCGTTTTCAATTTTCTGCATAGCTAAAAGCATTCCTTCAACACAGTCCTTGACATATAGAAAAGACCTTATTTGCTTCCCATCTCCGAAAATTTTGAAGGGAATCTTTGGATATAATATTGCCTTTACAATGAAAGAAGGAATTACATGGGCCCACTTGAGATCAAGGTTTTCCTTTTCTCCATAGGCATTGAATATTCTTACTACAGAGCATTTCAATCCATAGTCTTCATGATAGCTTTTGCAAGCAATCTCTCCAATTACTTTAGCCCAACCATATGTATTCAAAGGATTTGCAGGATAAGCATCTTCCTCCTTGTAAACATTAACTGTATTGCTTTTCCCATTGTAAATGCATGCTGAGCTTGTAAAGAGAAATCTTTCAACATCGTTTTTTATGCAGGCTTCTAGCATGTTCAAGTTCATGATTGCTGAAGGAGTTAAGTTGCCAACTTTCTCACGCATTATGTAATGTATTCCTCCTACAGAAGAGGCTAAATGGAAAACATAATCTATTCCTTTAGTAACTTCAATGCATGAATTTATGTCTGTTAAATCTACCTTTCTGAAATCGATTTTATCCATGAATTCAGATATATTATCTAAGCTTCCTCTTGACAAATTATCAGCAACCCTTACATTGCAACCAAGCTCAACAAGCTTTTCTACAAGATTTGATCCTATAAAGCCAGCTCCTCCTGTAACCAATACGTTTTTTCCAAACCAAAATTCTTTTTGGATAGACATTAAGAGAAAACCTCTTTTATTTTTTCAATTAAAGCATCTTCTGAAAACATCTTTCTAGATATAAGTATAGATGAGTTCATAATATTTAAAAGTTTCTCTTTATCGTTCTTAAGTTCAATAATGTATTCTGCAATAAGCTTAGGATCCCTTTTATCTATCGCAATCCCTGCTTTATAGTTTTCTATTATATCATAGGCATATCCTTTTCCAATGTATAATACAGGAATACCTGTGTTCAAATATTCAACGAATTTTATTGGAAACGATGCATTCTCGAATATCTGTTCCTTCATTGGTAAAATGAGCAAACTTGCATCGTTAAGAAGCTCAATCATTTCATCTTGACTTAAAATCTTTGTTATGAGTTTTACATTATTAATATTCTTTATTTTAATGTATTCTTTTACATATTCAAGCATTTCACCGTTTCCTCTTATGACCAAATTTACTCCACTTTCTTCAAGAATTTTAGCAGTATCTAATAAAATCTTGAAATCATAGTTAGTTCCTAAATTTCCAAAGTAAACTATATTGAAATTCTCATTTTTTAAATTTGGATTGACTTTCATATTTTCAGCTATATTTGGCACAATCTTTACCTTTGCTTCATTCACTCCATAATTCTTGATAATTAAAGAAGCCATAGCAGGATTCAATGTTGTGATATTATCGCTTATCCTATAAGCTATTAAAGCGACTAACTTACCTAATTTATAAGAAATTGAGTTTGAAGAAAGATAGCCTGTATTTACTAAAGCTTCAGGCCAAACATCTGTTACATCTGAAATTAATTTTGTTTTCCAAATTATTCTAGGAATAAGACATGAATATGTTGAGAAGACTCTTTGGCAAAAAGCCCAGATGTATCCTTTCCTAGCAAATATTATAGCAGGAATTGAAGAAACAAGCATAAACCATAGATAGATTAATAGTCTTTTTGAAAAGCTACTGTGTTCTATTTTTGGCATCCAAAGCCTAAGTATCCTAAGATTTTTACCGAATTCCAAGCCAACCTTTGCTTCATTCCTTCTAGAAATAATGTAATTAGGAATTGCAGTTATCAAATCAACCTTGTAACCAAGTTTAATAAAGGCTTCAATGCATCTCTTTAGCCTAACAACATCTCCATTGAAATCAGGTTCCCAATATTGCGAGATTATTGTTATCTTTTTCAAACTTCTCTCAATCTAGTATGCAATGTTCGTATTGCATAGAGTATTATTGCAGTTACTACGAGAATAATTCCTAGAAGAATGCCTCCTAAAGCTAATACTGCTATAGGAATACTAAAGTATCTTTCTGCATTGTAAATTATCAAAAGCCAAATTGCAAGTATCAATCCAATAATTGATATTGCTAATCCTGGAAGGCCTAAATAAAGCAAAGGACTTTTTTCGATAACGGTTCTTAAAATTGTTAGTAAAACGTAAGAACCATGCCTAAGGAAATTATAAGTTGAATGACCTTTGCCATACTTAACTTTAACAGGAACTTCCTTAATCCTAAGATTTTTTTCAATAGCTTCTATTATTAACTGCGATTCAACACCCATTCCATGATCCTTTATTTCAAGCTTTTCTATAGCTTGCTTTGTATATGCTCTAAAACCGCTCTGCGTATCATTTATTTTTATCTTCGCAACAAGTTGGGTAGCTGAATCTAGAATTTTATTGCCTAATCTTCTATTAAAAGGCATTTCGGATTTGTTTATCTTTCTTGAACCTATAACCATATCAGCTTCTCCCTTTACAATCGGCTCGATAAGAATAGGGATTTCTTCAGGATCATGTTGGCCGTCTGCATCTAACGTAACTAAAACATCAAAATCCATTTTCTTAGCTAATTCAAAACCTGTTTTCAAAGCTTCTCCCTTTCCAAGATTTTCCTTGTGTTTGTAAACAATAGCTCCCAGCTTTTCTGCAATCTCAGAAGTCATATCGCTTGAACCATCATCTACAACAATGATTTTATTCGCATATTTCTGAGCCTTAATTATAACTTTAGCTATATTTTCCTCTTCATTGAAAGCAGGAATGACTGCTATTATCCTAGGCAATTCAATCTTGATAAATAAAAAGTATGGTAGTACTAGGAAGCTTTCGCTTATTATAAATGAAAAGCTTCGTCAAGCAAAAATTCATACTAAGCGGAAAAAGAGAATGACAATTATATTCCTCTCAGTCCTAGCCAAAATATGTAGTTTTTATCGTTAGCAAGTTTAAACAATGAAGGGAACATATCGACTATTTTGGAGCTAAGGATCTTTTGCATCATTGATTTTCCAAAGCTTATTATTTTCTCCTTTATTGATAGTATCTTTCTCATTACGTTGTTTAATGTTTCAATGACCTCCTTGCTAGTTATTGGTCTAATCTTTGAAAACTTAAGACAGGCTATGAAAAATGATCTATCAAGCCTATCAATTTTAAACCATATTTTCCTTCTTAACAATTGGCACTTAATGTAATACAAGTCAAAGAATGAGTATGAATATTTTGACATTTTTATATATAACTCATTCAAACTTTAAAAGCCTTTCATTTTATTAAAATGAAAAAGTTTTTGATATGCGATCATTTTTTCATGATAAGCATGTTATCTTCTGAATTGAATAGCACATCGCCATTTTTAATTTTTAAATTGATAAATTCATTGGTCCATGAATATCCAAGACCAATTCCGAATGAATAATATTTCGAATTATTGAAATCCAACTTGTTTATAAATATTAAGCTTGAATTTGAAATTGTGAATGTAGAATTAAAGAAACTTGCAAGCTGGGCAAACATGCTGTCTGATTGAACATAGGAATTTTGAGGAATAAAGTGCACTATTGTTTTTATCTGATCAATTTGATCCATGCTGTAATACCATGAAATTCCTGTGTATACGTTTCTCTGTTGAAAGTAAGGCTGAAACTGAATGAAAATCCCGTTAATAAGAACAACAGCAATAATTATGGCATTAACGAACTTGATTAAGCTAAGATTTTTTTGAACATTGAAAATCCTTTGAATAAAATATGCAGATAAAACTGTCATAGGAATACTTGCAGCAATTATTCCTCTATTTAAGGTGAGACCTGATCCATCGAAGAATGAAAAAATGACTAATGAAAAAGGTGCAATGGACCATGAAGTAATTATTGGCAATCTAGAATCATAATCCTTGTTCATAAAATATGCTCCAAATATGCCATAGATTAAAACCAATATCAATGGAGGAGCTAAAGAAGCAGCATATATTGAAAAGCTTGGCATTCCAGGCAAAAAGTATGACATTCCTAAGCTTAGAACAAAGGCTAAAGCGATTCCTAAAATTGTAACATAAAGATAGAACTTCTTGAAGCCTTTAAGCAAAGTGTAGCCTGTTATCATTAACAATATAAGATAGTATGAAATCAGAGTTGGAAAAAATCCTTCTGAAGCAAAGCTTTCCAAAGTAGAAAATCCTTGAAATGAATAATAAATTACTAAGATCAAGAAAGAAAATGAAAAGATTGAGAAAAGTCTTTTGTCAAATGAAGCAAGTTTGTTCTTAACGTGTTTATAAACAAAATATCCACCTATTGTTGCCATTGCAATGTAAGTTGTGAAATGGTGAGTAAAAACGATAATTAAGAAAATGTATAATATTAATGGAATCAATTTTGTTTCTCTTGAATTTCCCTCTTCAAATCTTATTAATAGTAATATTAAAACCATCAATAAAGGCATTGCAATCATTTCAGCTTTAAATCCTGAATAGAATATGTTTGTAAACCATAAGCTTGAAATTATCAATGACCCAAAGAAGAAAGCCATGAGCTTATTCAATATTATTCTGTAGATTATTAGAAGTAAAGCAAAAATGAAAAGAGTATTCATGAAGAATGTTACAACAACTGGTGCCCAATAAATGTTTAAATTGGTTATTTGGGAAGTAATTGTAGTTATAACAATTGGACTTGGCCAATAGCCAAAATAACAGCTAGGAAGAGAATTGCATGAAACTAATGAGCCTTTCCCGTTTTCTAGCATGTATTTAACATCTGTTAAAAGAGACCATGCATCTAAGCTAAAGACTGGAGCGTTTGTTAAAGCTGGTGATATTCTGTAGAATAGGTTGAACAATATTAAAGCTAAAGTAATTATATAAACTAATTTTCTAGAGTTCAATTTTCTTATGAAATTTAATCATTCCAGATTCCATTTTGTAAATAGAAGTTGGATTTATTGGATAATATTCATGGGTAGAAGACAAAATTATAGTTACTTTTTTCTTTGAAAATTTTTCAAGAATGCTAATAACTTTCTTCTCCATCTCATCATCTAGATGGGAAGTTGGTTCATCTGCAATTATAATTCTAGGGTCTTTAATTAATGCCCTTGCAATGCAGGCCCTTTGCAACTCACCACCTGAAACTTCGTTTGGATATTTGTCCAGTATATGCTTTATTTGAAGTATACTTGTAAGTTCATCAAGTTTTTTCTTCATAACGCTTCTATTTTCTCCAATGAGTTCTAAAGGAAGAATGATATTTTCTTCGATTGTAAGTGAGCTAATCATATCGAGAAACTGTGGTATATAACCTATTTCTTTAAGCCTGATTTCATCTTGTTTATAGGAATGAAAATTTAATTTAAGAAGGCCTTCATATTCTTTATCAATAAGTGCTAGTATTCTTAGAAGGGTTGTTTTTCCTGCACCTGATTTTCCGAAAATCAATACAAGCTCTCCTTCTTTGATTGTTAAGTTTATATCTTTAAGTATTGTTTTTCCGTTTTTAATTTTACTTAAATTTTTAGCTTCTATTAATATATCATCCATAATTAATTTTAAAAATTTTAAGAATAATATTAAGAATCATTATTTAGATAATTTATAAAATAAACTAGAAATTAATGAAATTATTATAGCTTCAATGGGCAACAATGAAACATTGATAAAGTTTGGCAACAACGCTTTATAATGCAATGCTTCGGTAAATGCAAATCGTAATATGATGGTGTAAGAAAAATAAGAAGATAAAAATGCCAAAGGAATGAACAAAAGCAAAACAAGTAAAATTATTGCAATTTTTATGCTCTTTTCCGAAACTCCTTGTTCATAAAGAATCTTCAAATCCTTTTCAAACGAATAAATATACATTCTAGTAATGAACCATACTGAGCTTAGTATTGATATGATAATGATTAAAGAAATTACGGAAATTTCGTTTGTCAATGTTTGACTTCCTAAATAAACTGAATAGTTTGAAGAAGATGACTGAAATCCAGATGAAATTCTGGAAAATACCTGAGAAAGACCAACTGAAATTGAGTTTAAATTTTTTACTGAGCTGCAATTCTCTGGAACTCTTACATAGCTAAAATACCCTTCAGGAATGTTTGATAAATTCCTAGCTGCTTCAATGCTTACAAATCCTTCTTCATTGAAAATCGAGTAATTTGAATAAAATATTCCAGAAACTAAGAATGGCTGAACATTTCCTGTTATAACATCCTCAACATAAATCTTGTCATTAGGCTTTAGATTTAATTTTTTAGCCAAATCATAGCCTATAACTATTTCATATACATTTGAAAACCAATTTCCCTCCAAAATATTTATTTTATAAAAATAGCTTGAGTTAATAATGTTTATGCCTCTTATTATAGAATAAATCCCGTTTATTTTAGCCTCAATTGCTATCTCGGCACTATAAAAACAGGACATATTGGCTGGTACCTTCATGTAGCCTGTCAATGGAACTATAGAATTTGAAGGAACTATTACTTTACTGTTTGGCAAACTTGCAAAATTTACATCGTTTACGACAGATAGTGTTGCTATGTAGGGAAATGAACTCAAAGCTAATAAGGCGAACATTATTATTGCGACTAATATTGTAGATTTCCTTGAATAAATTATCTTTAATATCTTAGGAGAATAAAGATGCAAGCTTTAAAGAAAATGCAAGTTGAGAAAGAAAAGATATGATTCCGTAATAAAGGCTTTGAAAAATGGACAAATCAAATCTTGAATAGAAAGGAACATATCCAAGTAAATCGTTGATTATTCCTATTGATATGTTCTGAATAACTAAATTGAATGTTTGCGAAAGCAAAATCGTTAAGATTGAAAAAACCAAGCATGAATATATGTAAGCTGTATATATTGAATTTTTATCAGTTCCTTGCTCATAGAGAGCCCTTAAATCTTCCTTTCTTTCTCTAATTGTTAGATAAGAGAATATCGCAGAAAAAACTGCAATAGAAAAATAGCCTAAATATATCCAGTTTAAAGATATTTCATTCAACGAGTTTGAGATTAGGCTAAGAAATTCATTAGGACTAGGATATCCTAGATTTAAAGTCCCATTACCAATTAGCTTAGTAGAATTAACTATGCTATTCGAAATTAAACAATCTCCAAGTATCGAAGGAAGATTATTTGATTCAACCAAGCTGTATGATCTATTCGAAATCATAATTCTATCTTTTAAATTAAGTTTAGAAATTAAACTAGAAGAAGCTAATAGCTCTGATGAGTTTAAAGGAACATTTGCAAAGTATTTTAATTCACTTTCATTAAGTTTAATTATACAAATGCTTGAATTGTAGTAATAAAGCGAGTATTGTATGCTTTTTGAATTTGAATTGCTTATCTTGGAATTAAGATCATGTATTATATCGCTTGCCTGAACAGTTATTGTATAAATACCTAAGAAAACAGAGCCTACCAGTGCGGTTATAATGCAACCTACTATTAAATTTCTTGTTCTTAAAAAAGAAATAAAAATTAACTTAGTTCTCAATCTGGAACATGAACAACTTTAAAGTTCAAAGATTTGAGATTTGCAACTGTTCTTTCCAAATATTTCTTTGCAATGTAGCTTTCTTCTAAACTTTCTGTTTCAAGATAAACCTTTGGATAATATATGAAATAGGCATCTAGATTTTGGAACATGTCTACAAATTTCTCAACATCTTTAATCAAACTTGTTACAATGAAAACTGTTTGAACATTTTCCTCTTCCATATTTTCATTCTCAGGCAAAATTTTCTCCTCTAAATAACTTTGAATATTCAAATTGAATATCTTAAACAATATTTCATTTCCGAATAGATTTATAATCTCTTTTAATTTCTCAGAAGGAATGATATCTTTAATTTTGTATATTTCATCTAATTTTATCTGATAATAATCAATTATATATTTTAAGACTTTCTCAAGAATATTAACTCCACTTTCTCGTTTTATTATCAATTTTTCTTTTCCATATATAGAAACTAGCAGAGGAATATCCATAGAAACGTAGTTCATTAAAAGACTTAAAAAATAGCTACTGAGCTCATCCTTTGTTATCTCTCCAGGAAATCTTGTATCGAATAAAATGTAAAGGCTTCCTCCCTTCTCTTCATGAAATTCCTTTACAAATAACTTTGCATACCTTGCTGAAGCTTTCCAATCTATTCTTCTAATTGTTTCTCCTTGAATGTATTCTCTACTGTAGGCATATTCAGTTCCTAATCCTTTACTAACTTGTTGAAGCTCACCCATACCATAGTATCCCAATTCAGCAAGTAGCCCTATTGCTTCAATCAATCTTAAATAAAGCAATGGATAAACAGTCAATTCGATTTTTAGAGGAATTTGATAAGTTCCTTCAAATAGTGAAAGCTTGCTCTTGAATTTTGATTTAATTCCATCGAGCCTAAATATTCCTGAATGAATCGCCTCTAAAAATAAAATTATTTCATTCTTTCCCTTCATCAGTTTCTCTTCAGAAAAACTTAACCATGATTGCTTTTCTAAATTTAAATCCAATTTGCTTTCGATTGTAATTTTATATTTAGTTGTGCTTTTTCTGAAGGTATTTAATCGAATTGAACTTGGCTCTACTTTAATTTTTTTCAAATCTCTATAAGCTAGTTTCAGAGTAAGATAATCATAGAGGATTAATAAAGCAAGGATGACTGATATAGATAAAATTATCCAATCAAAGAAAAAAAGACCTAACAATAAAGCAACTAAAGAAGAAATCGAGATTTTTACTCCTCTTGATGTAAATTTAATGTTTTTCAAAATTTTGGAACAGGAATGCTATCTAGAACAGCGTTAATACTCTCTCGAACTTTAATTCCCTCGGTTTGAAGCTCAGGCAATAAAGTCAATCTATGCATTAAAGCATAGGGTGCTACGAATTTTACATCATCTGGAATAACAAAATTTCTTCCTTCAAGCAAAGCTTTTACTCTTGAAAGCTTTAGAATCCAAATAGTTGCCCTTGGACTTGGAGAGTATTTGAAGAACGTTTTATCCTCCCTTATTCTTTGAATAATATCGACAATGTATTCTTTGACCTTATCTGAAACATATACTTGTTTTGATTGTTCAGATAAAGATTCCATTTGTTCAGGAGTAGTTACTTGATTAACATCGAAAAGCTCAATTTTATCGATGTTTGATATTACTGAAATTTCCTCTTCCTTCTTTGGATAGCTTAACTCAATTATTACAGCAAATCTATCCAATTGATTGGGAACCAAAGGATAAGTTCCTGCGTAACCATAGGGCAATTGCGTAGCTATAACCAAGAAAGGTTTAGGAAGTTGAAAAGTTTTACCTTCAATCGTAACTTGTTGCTCTTGCATCGCTTCCAAAAAAGCTGCCTGTGTTTTAGGAGGGGCTCTGTTGAATTCATCTGCCATAACAATGTTGGCAAAAATAGGCCCCTTTTTTATTTCAAACTCCTGAGTTTTTTGATTATAAACACTCGTACCGATTATATCTGCAGGTAAAGTATCAACGGTAAGCTGAATCCTGTTGAATTTTCCTCCTATAACTCTTGCTAGGGTTTTAGCCAAAGTTGTTTTTCCTACTCCAGGAGGACCCTCAAGTAAAACGTGCCCCTTTGCTATCAAGGTTATTATCGAAATTTCGATTACTTCTTTATTTCCTACTATTATCTTGGAAACTTCATTAACGATTGAATTAAAAATTTTACTTGCTTCCATAATTCTCTCTTTCCTCTTTTATTCTTCTAATAAGCTCAGCATCCCAATCAGGATTTTCCTTTATGATTTTCTCAATCTCATCCGATTTTGACATTATACTTTTTTCAAATTTGTACAAGAATATAAATGCAACGCTACCTATTAAAATAGAATACTTTATGAAAGGCGTTGAGAGAATTGAATACGCTAAAAATTCGTATTCTTTAAAAATCGTTAAAGTGTCAACATACCAGTGCGAAACATCTAAAATAGCTGTTTCATTTTGAATAATATAATCTAAAAGTTCTAAGTTACCTCCATTTATGAAGAAATTAACCCAAATATAAGGAGTTGCTATTAATACAACCTTTCCCTTACCGTAGTTTGTATAAGCTATTACAGGAAAAGGACCATATTTTACTGAAGTATTGTTGATGTTGATATAACTGAAAATGCTTGAGTTTGCTATTACTTTGTAATTCGAACCTAATATCAAATACGTAGAATAATACAATGTGATGTTTTTTATGCTTTTGATTGAAGAAAAAGCATAAATAATTGATGGATTTCCTAAGCTAAAAACAGGATCATAAACAGTTTGATTGCCAAATCTTGAATCCAATCCTAAGCTAGAAATCAGTTGATTTCCTGTACCAAAGTTATCTGCTATTATCAGCGTTCCTCCAGTATTTAAAAATTGTTCTATGCTAGCTATTTCTTGGGCATAAAATGGCTTTTGAGGACCTATAATAATTAAAGCAAAGCCCTGACCAATAAACGGCAAAGAAGAATATGAATTTAGGCTTGTAGCATTCAACCTGGATTTTAGAATTGATAGGCCGTTCCAGTAGGAGTTAGAATCACCAAAGACTTGAATAGTAGGTGTGTAATAAATCGCAAATAGAACTGTTATCAAAATTGCAAAGGTAGAAATAAACAAGATTTTTTTACTTTCCATAAATTTCCCTCAGCTTATTGAATAGTTTAATGTCATTCTTGATTTCTTCCTCACTAAGACCTAAGCCATATACTTTCCTTTCATGGTCAAAGCTTATCTTCTCATAGTATTCGTATCCTTTCAGAATATCCTTTACGTCCTTCAAATATTCTCTTATTGTTTGACTTTTCTTAGGTATCTTTCCTGTAACCTGTGAAACAAATAAAGTAGCTTGCCAATATACGTCACTCACATCAAATTCTTCGTAAGTTTCAACTTTTTCCTCCTTTTCCCTTGATAAAGCTTGAGGTCTTTCTTGTCTATTAATTCTTATTAATATGGACATGAAAATGATGGATAATGGCAAGATAACTTCCAATGGATTGAAAACGAATATTGATAAATCTTGTTTTATAGGAGAGATCCATGGCTCTTTTGGCTGAACATATATCGTTAATTCCCAATTTCCAATAGGAATAAGAAAGCTTGGACTGACATAAATTTCGAAAGTCCCGTTTCCATCTGTTAAAGAATAGGAATTGATTCCATAACCATATACTTGAATTAATGCATTAGCCAAAGGAGTACCATTCGAAATTATCTTTCCTGAGATTACTATATACGTTCCAGTAAATGTAAGTTTAGGATAGTTTATGGAAATTTCGATTATGCTTCTTTCTACAGTAATTTTTGAGGTGTAGAAAACTGGAGCAATAAGGCCTTGAGCAAAAGTTTGAAGAGTAAATGTTATGTTTCCCTGCGGTTGATTTTCAGGAGCAAGAACTGTAAAGTTAAATTTTCCTTCAATGTTTGTCTTGGCTTTATAAATTTTGTTAAAGATTTGCAATACTAAAGTAATGTTTGAAAGTGGATTTGAATTAAGACTAACGTTTCCAACGATCTGAAAACTTTTGGCTGGATAAATTACATGCGGCGCATAAACGTTCAAAAGAGGCTTATAAAAAATCAATGTTAATTCTATTTTATTCGATACTGAAGGAGAATACTTCTTGGAATAATTTCCTGTTGGGAAGTAGCTAGCAAAAATAAACGTAGAATTTTTGTAAAAATACGGTATTCTTACAATTCCAGAAAAGCTACCATCTTGACTTGTTGTAAAGTTCTTGAGAAGCATGTTTTCCAGAAAGACAGATACTTTTTGATTTCCAAGTCCTTTACCATCTCCTGTAATAAGTCTGCCGTTTATTAGGATTTCAGAACCAACATATGCAATAGTTGTATTTGCATTCAAAGATAATGAGGTAGGTATTATTTTACCGTTTAAAACCCCGCTCGTTATTTCGTTTATAAAATTAACCAAGTCACGATACTCTTGCAAGTATTTCAAATAAACATCGTTCAAATCTCCCAAATATTTAGCCAATAAAGCTGAGGCATCACCTAAAGAATTGGATACTAAAGAGTAAGCGAGATTCAATTCATTTAGAGTTGAATTTACAGAAGCTAAAGTTGAGTTAACAGAATTGAGAACAGTTATAGCTGATTGAAGATCAGAAATCTTAACATAAAATATTGCTTCGTTTAAAGAGTCATTCAGCTGCATGAACTGTTGATTAATCTGACTTAAGATATTATTCATTCTTTCAAAAATGATCTTTAAATTTGAAGGATAGTTAACGTAGTTTAACTGATCAAGTATTTTGGATGCTAAAGTGGAGTTGCCGTTTTTAATTGCACCGATCAGCTTGATATAAAGATTGACTATCAACAAGCTAGGAGCAGGCGTTGATTGCAGCTCAGAAGGATTTGGTGCAATTTTAAGACTTTGTACTTGATTAACTTGACTATAAGAAGGTATGTAACTATACCAGCCGTTTATCAAAATCAAAATAAGGAATACTATTAGAATTATACCTAGAATATTTTGACTTTTAAAATTCATGATAAAAACAGCACTCTGATTACGTATACAACAACAATGTAAACGAAAATGATGAATAAAGATAATCCTAAATAGTCGAAGTATTTTCTTCGAGGAGAATAGAGTTCAGAAACGAAAAAATATACAGTAACATAGGCAACCAGATAAGCTTCAATTTTGTCTACATTGAAGAAAACGAATAATACATCCAAAATTACTATGATTAATGATAGTGTGAGTAAATATTTTGTATGCTTATTCATTCTAAATATCTTAAATAAACGTAAATTTTGTTTTTTTGAAATTCTTCTTTAACTATTTCCAAAGGAATCTTTTTTATTGTTACAACCGTTAATGCAGCTAAACTTGAAGGCAAAGAACCCAAGTTTTTAGAGAAATAAGGAAGCTTTTCTTTCATATATGGATTGCTTAATTCAATAACTACGTTCTCTCCTGTTTCAACAACCCTTACTTTCGAGCAAATTTCTGTTATATCTATAAGAACTTTTTCCAAAGCTTCACTCAATGATAGATCATCATTTGAGATACCTTTAACCACTGTGCATCCAGGGGGATAGAATTTAATAGCAGGTATATTCTTGATTAGTAAGAAAACGTTTCTTCTATCAAGCTCTTCATAAGGCAAATTTTCAAAGCTTTTAACAGGTAAAACAACTGAGGCATAACTTTCATTTGGTGGCAAATAAACAGCTTTGGATTCAATTCTAAGTTCCTCAAGTATTGCCTCGATTGTTAAAGCTGAGCTTTCAATCAATGATCTTATTGTTGCCGGAGGAATAGGTTCTTCAGGAAGCATTATCGCTGCGATACCTATAATTATTGCACCAATTCCAATCGCTGTTAAAGGTATGTTTCCATAAAATACATAAAAGAAAAATGAGACTATAATTCCAAATATAATTAATACTTTTCCAAATAATGAATAGCTTTCCCTCATGCTTCCTTAGCCTGATTCAACAACCTCAAATAAGGAAGCTTTCTAAATATTGAAATTATTGAAAAAGAGAATGCAGTTAAGATTAAAGCAACCAAAACAGGTTCAAGTCTAATACCCCAAGGTGTATAGTTGAGAATGAAACCTTCCAAAGCTACAACTCCAACACTAATAGCTATTGAAAGAGCGAACCTTTCAATGCTATCCAGTTCATCTAAATTAGGGAAAATGCTTTCAATTATTGCATAACCTGGCAAAAAGAAAATAAAAATTGAGCCAAGAATGTATCTAAAAATTATCAGAGGATAAATTTGAGGCATTATGTATATTGTAAAAAGTGTTGCTAAAGAAATTGCAATAACACCCCAAAACCAAAGTGAATAACCTGATTTTAAGTAACTTAAAAATCTTGTTGGAGGATTATAATCGACTTTAGCTAAGTAGCCTTCATCTATTAAATCGTTAATGATTTTTAATATTTTATTTTTCTTCAAACCAGTTTTAAACCTAATTTGCTTTACAATTTCATCGACTGTTAAAGATTCTTCTGCTAACATCCCTAAAATCATGGATCTTAATTCTTTATCTAGTATTTTCTGCATTCTATGCTGTTACATTAACGAATAGCTGATCCCAAATATTTATGTATTTAAAACTATTCTGGTTAACTGAGTATGCCCAAAGTTCGAATATTAGCTTAATATTTTCTCCTGTAACGTTGATTGCTAGAGTAATTTTCCTTGTTTCATTCTGATGATTTAATAGAATAAAGCTATATGTAGCTATAGGAGGAACGTTTAGATAATTAGTTTGATTTACTATGCTCGTAGCATTACCAATTTTTACCAAAACTTGATAATACATTATATGTCCTTCTTCGTTTTCAACATAAAGATAAAGGGTAAAGTTTTGTCCTAATTTAAGATTCTTAGGATAATCTCCTATTTTCCCATTAGGCCCAAGAATTCCAAGCGATGAATAAGGATTCTTATTTAGATTCGCTAGAAAATAATTCGAAACCAAGAATCCACCAATGATTATCACAACTATTAAGGCAAATATAGCAATTTGCTCATCAACTTTATATGAACTGCCTTTGTTCTCAGCTTTCCTTTTGTTCGATTTCAATCTGAATATTTTCCAATTTTTATGCGTTCTATACCAAAGTTCCCAATACAATGCTGGTAAATATCTATAAAGTAAATATCCAATGACGATTAGCAAAGATATCTGGAATATAAAAAATATCATCGCATTTCTTTGATTTATCATTCCTTCCTTTGCAACATTAGGAGCTTGGTTTGATACGTTTTCTGCAATTAAATACGCTTCATTATAATATTTTGAGGCCAAAGTTGAGTTTATTTTCGAATAGTAATTTCCCATATCTAAAAGTTGCACTGCCTCATTGAGCATGTTTGCTAAGTTCGTAATATTGCCTCCATTTTCCTCGGCATATAATATAGACTTGTATGCTTCTATGATCTTATTTTGTGCTTCGTTATATGTAGCTTGTGCATTTAAATGCGCAAAACTATTTGCTGAGATAAGAATAACTATAAAAGAAACAATCAGTATCTTAAATAAGTTTCTTTCAATATTCCTCAAGCTAGTCATATTGCAATCTGAAATTGTTAAAGATTTTTATCTTATTGCTCTCAATCCTAACCAAAATATATAGTCACTGTCATTTAATAGCGATTTGACTTCAGGAAATATTGCTGCAATTTTTGAATTCTGAATCTGTATCGCCATCTCTTTTCCTCTGTTAATAACCATAAATTTAAAGGATCTAATCTTATTGATTATTTTTTGTAAATTTTCAATCACAGCTAAGCTCTTGATTTTAAACTTCCTTAAAAAAATTAAGCAAGCCTTAAAGAAGGATTTCTCAATTGAATCGAGGAGGATCCAACTTTTCCTTCTCAAACTCTGCTTATAAATATTGACTAAATCAAAGTAGTCCAAATTCATGATATTTTAGAGATAAAGCCAAACTTTAAAAACTTATTGTTGATAGTTTATAAATTTATTATCTTTATATATATTTATGTGTTGATTAATTGAAAGATTTAATTTGATGCATATTTAACTTTTCAAATCCTTTCTAAAAAAGTAAATTGATATTACTAAAACTAAAAGTGAAATTCCTGCACTGAACAAAGAAGAGAAATTGAAGTTGAAGCTTAAGCTCATTAAAACAATGAAAGAAATCAGCAAGGAAAGAAGTGCTAAGAGAAAGATGAACAAAAA
>Ga0105109_1000189_pt1 | contig 15824 bp, 16 predicted proteins | sample BED_Mat_host_6_1_FD_79142 | JGI IMG/M metagenome (GOLD analysis project Ga0105109, IMG submission 79142) | Extremophilic microbial mat communities from Yellowstone National Park, USA - BED_Mat_host_6_15 | ecosystem: Environmental > Aquatic > Thermal springs > Hot (42-90C) > Microbial mats ...
AATAGGTAAGCCCTCCCCCGAATCGCCACGTGGGTTGAAAGGACCCACGTGGCAATGTTAGCTAATACTATGCTTGAAGTTTGAGCGAAAGATTTATTACTGAACGCCACTACCCTCCCATCCTAATAATTCCCACCATCATAAGCAGGGTCGTCATTAGGCGGGAGAGCGCAAATAAAAATTCTTGGGTAATACGATGTAAACATAACTTAATCAAGGATATTTAGAAGTGATTAAAAATAACGAGCTATAAACTGAACCCTTCACATTCTCATTTTCAATTTCCTGGAGTCAAAGAAGTCTGTGCAGTGCGCAAGTTAAAAAAGCTCCAGGGAAACCTTTTTATTGAACTTTAATCTCTAATATAATAATGAGTAATGAAATTACTCATGATGAGGCTTTTAAGCGGTATTTCAATCAGCCTGATGAACGTTTATCCTGTTACCTTCATGTCATCTTCAAGGGTATCATTGTTAGGGGAGAAGGGGAAAATAGGGAATGTGACGTGACGGCAAGCAGGAGCGAGCAAGACAGTAGGTTTATAAGACAAGATAATCAAGGAAACGCCGAAATCATGAAGTGGTTAAAGTGGCTCCCATCAGTTATCTTAAGCCCCATTACTTTATCCCCCATGATCTATATAGATCCCAAGGGGAAAGTGAGGAAAGTCAAATTTACTGAGAGATTTGAGGAGCAGGCAAGGGAAAGCGTGAAACCCTTCCTGGAGTCAAAATACGGCTCCCAAATATTTGACGACCTACTCAATGCTATTAATGGAAAAAGAACACTCGACACTAAGGAACTAGAAGCCTTGATAGACTCTGCCAGGTTCATGGTGCAGAGGAGTTGGCTATCAGCCAACGACATTTCTATACACTCCCATCTTAGGGGTGCTCTAATGGCCTCGCTAAACGATATCTCATTAATATCCATAAATAACACATTTTCCTTTGAGACAAAGACGTTGAAGGACATTGAGGGGGTTTACGCAGTTAAGAGGATGTTCCTTTACCACTTGAACTCCTGTTTACTAAGTAAATTAGTAAGAGTTAGCTTAGAGGGAACTCTCCTTAAAAAACTGAGCTCCAATATAAGGAATAAATATAATACTCCATTAATAGACTTCTTCACTCCATTTATTTTTGACGCAGACGAGGAAAAGGTGGTTTTATTTTACGTCAAGGGCAGGGAAAGAGAGGTGGAGGAGTGCGTAAAGAAGTCTTTTGAGGACACTTTAAACGAGGTTCTCGGCGAATTTGTAGGGGAAGCAGTTGAGACAGTTGAGAGTTTGGTATTTAAATTGGACATCAAAAAGGAGGAAGTTGACCTGTTAAAGGACCCAAAAATATTAAACAAGTTTTTGAGCGACAAAGATTCGACTTCCTTCATGAAGATATGTGAGGGGAAAGTAAGGGTTAGGGTTTCCCATAGCAATGAGTTGTGTACATCGTGCAAGGCGAGGAAGAGCATAACATATGCAAACTTCAAGAAAGAGAACCTTAAAGTAATTAAGGAAGAGGAGAGGCTCTGTAGCGTATGCCTTTCAGTTAGGCTCTTCCCCTTTATCATGGGGAGGAGTTCCTATTTAAAGGGAGACATCATGAAGAATAACATTGACGTGGAGAAAAATGTTTGGGTAGCCCTTTTTGAAAAAGTAGAAGATGGGGGAAGGAGTATAGATGATATTGACGGCTCTGGTGATGTCATCTTCTTGGCAATTAGGTTGAATACAAGTAAATGGAGTGAGGTAAAGGTTAACGTGGAGGAAATATACTCTCTCAACTCAGAGGAACTTAAGATCTCTTCAAGGGAATTCCTTAAGTATATAAGTGATCTTATCCTAGAGAAGTTAAACAATGATAAGGAAGACCTTAAGGTAGAAGTTCTACGGTACTGTGAGTTTGGGAATATAAATGAAGACCTGTTACGCAATTTCATAAATTTAATTGTAGAGAACATAAATAGAGAAAGAGGAGGGGTTGAAGTGGAAATAGGGAAGTTGATTAAAGTCCTTGTCTCTGGATCTTGTAAAATAAGTGATAATAAGGTGGAGAATAGGGTAATTGGTATATTGAAAGATCTCCTCAAAAATGACTTATCTAATTTCAATAATAAGTTAAATGAATTAGCCGAAAAGTTCAAGAAGGAGTTAATGGTTCGTAAGGCAATTAAAAGTCTAGAGGAATTAATAATGTTTAATGGGGAAGTAAGTATACCTAAATCATTGGACAGGCTATTTTCAATCAAACAGAATTTTTCTATCATAGCTGAATACATCATGGCGTTGTTGTATATTAAGAATATCGTTCACGTAACCCTAATATCCCCTTCCATCACCACTCCTATACTATTGATAATAATAAGTAAGAGAGACCTAGAAAGGGTCTTTTACGAGGTGCTTTACCCGGTTTTCTCTTCGCTTTTAGAGGAGCCTAGGCGCAGCATACCTAATGCAATCTTAACTTACATCATTAAGGCAAAGCCCTACACCCCTATACATATCATTAAGGAGGTCGTGGGGATGGAACCAATAGCGCAAGATAACTCGAGCATTACCTATATCCCAGTAATAGTTAACAGGACAACGTACCTGTCACAGAATTGATGGGGGTAAGCTTACGTGAATTCAAGGAGAAAATGGAATGGGTTAGAGAGAAAATTTCAGACAGGGGGTCGTTCGTGAGGCTCTTCGTTTCGTCAGCCGAGGACCTGCCTTTCCCCTCTTTTGAGGACTGCAACAAGTTCCCTGAAGTGTGCGAGGAAATCATGAAGGGGTGGAAGAGGAGGAAGGCCTTTTCAATACACTATAGCGACGATACAAAGTTGAAGGTTTATATAGCGAGGTTAACTTCATGAAGGTCTTCGAGGTAGTTTTGAGGGCTTATAACGGCCTTAATAAGGAATTGTTGCCCTCCACGAATATCTCAGGGGGGATTAGCTATGGAATATATGTTAATAAGGAACTTAATTACCCCGATGTCGGTTTCACTAATTTCTATAAATTTGGAGACGTTTATAAATTACACGTTTCAAGGGTCAAATTAGATAGGGTAGCGAACGAATCCCAGCCCTTCTACTATTATAAATACATTAACAAGGGGGGTTACTATTTAACTTATAAAGGATATGCGATTGCCAAGGACAAGGATGGAGTTCCGAGTTTGATTAACAAGTACGGCCCATTCATCGGCAACTGGAACTCTGTGTTTTCTATAGAGAATATAGAAGAGTTTACTGGTAAGACAAGGGAGATGTGCGTCTATAATTTACCAGTTAAAGACGTTAGCGGTTTTGAGTCTAAAGTGAAACTTAGCAGAGCTCAGGTTTCTATACAGAGGTATTCCAATGCAAATTACGTTGATTTACCGCACTTCAATCAAGTATATTATTACGACATCCAGGAAAACAAGTTCAAGAGGAGTAAAGCTAAATACGTTTACCTTTTGACTTTCAGTATTGACAAGGAAAGCGCTGGTAGGTATTACGATGACAACGCGTTAGAGGGCATTGATGAACTAGGGAAGGTTTGCATAAAAATGGGATTAAATGTCATAGCACCGTGCATCTAGGAGAGTTCTTGAAGAAGTGTTCTGTGAATTTTGACCCTAAATATAAACAAAAATGCTACAAACTACCAGTGAAAGTAAGTGATGAAGAGTTGGTTGTGTATTTGTGGTATCTTAAGACATTAATTAGGTGTTCGTTAAAGGGTTTACCAGAAAGGTATGTTTCGGTAGCAGTAAGGAAGAAAACTCCTACATGTCCAGGATGCTATTCAGCGTTAATGGAAATGAGCTATGCCTTATGTGCTTTTTAGATGAAAAATGTGTAATTCAATATTCCCCATCATCGAATCAAATCTCATGAGAAATCAAAAGCTCTTTTACCCATTGAGTAAGGAGGAGTTATTTGATAACGAGATCATAGAGGAATGCACTTAAGCTAAACTACCTCGTATTGAGCTTTGATAATGCCAAAGCCCCTTGACTTAAATTTACCTAACCTCACCGACCCTCTATTTATTTCTTCCAGAGCCTTCAATGTAACACCTTTACACTCCTCGTCTTCACATAATACTATGAACTCTATTTTGTCATTGCTTACTTCCACCCTCAACCCCTTCTCGCTCTCCCCCATATTATAGCTAAACCACAAATCCTTAATGAAAAATGTGTTTACTTTGAGAGTCCTTGGGACTATCCTCGCCTTCGCTTTAACGTTTTCGTTTCCAAAGACCCTACATACTATGCAGGGCTTCGAGAACCTATCTATCACTTCCTTCAAGATACTTGAGTACACCATGCTCTCACAGTCATTGTTCTCCCTAATTCTTTGAAGCTCAGAGCATGTAAACGACTTCTTAACTTTCTCAACTCCTTCGCATTTCTTCAACTCCTCCTTTATATTTTCCAACTCATTAACAAGTATTTTAGCTGTGACAGTCTCGCAGGTATTTCCGTAAAACGCATAGTTCGCACCCGTCCTTAAAACGCCTTTAATTGTAGTAGGTGGTACGAACTTAAACGTGGGGTCTACACCGAAATTAAACAAAACAACTTTTTCCCTTGTTTTTAGCCCGGAGGAAATATTATAAGGGGTTAAAGGAATTAACCGGACGTGAATTCTTATCAAGGGTCCCTCACTTGGGAGTTCTTGTAATCTAATATTATTCCCATTCTCTATATGAGTTTCTCCCCAATTAAGTTCCGTCTATAAAGGTACTGCTAACGCATATCGCGTAAAACCTGTTACTTTGCAATACCAATTCAAGTACTTTCGATTTAGTTGAATATAATCTCCCATCTGAGAGCCTTATTGATGGTCCGTCCATCTCTTCCCTAGGTAAACTCTTAAATATACTGTAACTCACAAGGCACTCTCCTTAGAAACCGGAATCTTTTTTGAATTTCGCGTTTAAGCCTCCAACACTTAAATTAAACTTCATAGCGACCAAGCTCCCTGAGGTTTCACCTCGTATTTCTTTCCCTCTCCCTTCAACTTATCCAAAACCCTCTTTAACTCTTCACCGCTCTTGACCTCAAACCTCTCCCCCGACTCCGCTATGATTATGAAAGACGCCTCTCCTTCAGACATCAGAACCAAGGAACCCAATAATGTCCTAGGGAAAAGCTTACAGACTGGTTTACTACATACCCCCACCTCCATGGGCTCAGAGGCCTTCAGTGCAAAGAGTCCGTTAAGTATAATAGACCTGAATTCCACCACTTCTCCTGGGATATAGAGCCTGAAAGTACAGTAGCCTGACGTACCCCTACCCCCTATCCAGACCTCGCAATTACTTGATTTTTCCCTAAGTACCTTTAACATATCAACCACTTTATCTAACAGGAAGTCGTCAAGCGATATGAGAAAGCCAAGGAACTTTACCCCTACGGGTATTATTTCCTCTGTGAACAGTTTCCCCTTTTCTGCAGTACCTGTAACCCTGTTTATTGCCACGTGGGTTGCCCTCTCTATTAACACTTGGAAAGGGTCAACCGCTACAGGTCAGTGAACTTGACTAACCCCCTTATCCCTGAAGTGCCAAGAACCTTACAGACTTCACATATCCTATTCCTCCCAGTCAACTTGATCCAAGATAATTTCAGGAAGTGCCTGCTATCGTCTTCAATTAACTCCAAGTTCTCACACCTGTCCAAGTCAGAAGTGACATAACATGCCTTGTCAATACCGTAGCCAGTGACGTCTAAGTATTGCTTAAAGGCTTCATAGAAGTTATCTCTTACTTCATCTATCAACGATGCTGAGGTGTATTTCCCCAACTCCTTCCTCAGCTCCCCCTTAATCTTTTCCTTTTCTTCATCATTCAATGAATTTGACCTATTCAAGACATTCTCTTTTTCCTTGCTACTCACTTCCCTTCTCCTTAGAAACTTCTCATAAGTTGACCTGAGTACCCCTTTAAAGCTCGTAGCTGAAATTGCAGGGATGTAATAGTTTTCGTCATTTATTTGCAGTGGAACTTTATATGTTACCAAGTCAGCAGCTGAGTAATCAAAGTAAACCCCAGTGGCCCCTACCCTAGTAATGGAGAGGGTCTCCAGGACAATTGGTAAGACCTTCACCTTTACCTCCCAACGAGTATTCTCATTAGTTCCTCCTTGGCTTTTCTCACGTCCCTGTAGTAAAGGGCTTTAACTGCCTTCTCAGTGCTTAACTTCTTGAAGTACTTCAAGGTAAGTATTAAGTTGTTTATTATCCTCTGGTCGTCAACTCCTGAAATTATGTACTGCTGGGCTATGTTAATTAGGATTTTAATTTTCTCCTTTTCGTCCTCCTCACTGACCATAAAGTATTTTAATTATGCTAACTAATAACCTTTGATGCTAGGAGAGCTATTAGAATACTATGAAGCATTGAAGATGTGCTGGGAATGCAAGGATATAGTGGAGAAGTTGAGGAAATACTTGGATCTAATTAGCTTTGAGAACGGAAAGGTCGACAAGAAAGTCAAAAAGATAATGAGGAGTGACGATGTTAACGAGATAAGGGAGACCCTTTTCGAGTTAATTTTCATGATTGCATAAGGGGAAAAGTACGCTTTTGTTGGGGAGAGGTTATTGGGTTACCCTCCCTTCGCTCTCATTTCAACCACTTTTAATTATTATAACAGCCAAGCAAGACTTAGTCCTAAGCAATGCTCTTACGTACTTTAATTTTCATGGTATATTGGTGAAGATCTTTATACTGTCCTCACTTCCTTAGGAGACAGATTTATTCTCGGTTCTCCCAGAGGATTAACGTAGTCTCTTTACATAATGCCATGTTTCTACTACTAAGGGGTTTGGAAATTATTCAGACATTGATTTATAACATGAAGAGGTTTTTAACTATAATTAACGGTTTCTAGCATACATTATTGCTTTTTAACGCGTTAAAAAGTGTTGAGGGTTTAACGCAATTAGTAAATGCATTCAATAAAGTTTAACTTATATAATTACGTGATACTTGCTTGCTTTATTAATCACCTATACTTGATGACTTATTCATGGGAAAAATTTGACTTAATTGAATTTTTATAAGGGAGTGAATACCAATTATCTTGTTTATCACGATAATGCCTTTGAGTAAAAGGTGATTTAGTAACTCTTCGATTGCCTTATTGATGAGGGAATTTTCCTTAGTGTAGAAGAAAAGTAGTCTTGAACTAAAGAAAGGGTTACCAATTGGTAAAAATATTTTGGACAAGATGTAAAAATGTTGTATTCTAGAATTAAAGTGAAGAATTCAGGGCTGTGAAGAGAATATTTAAGTTTTTAACTTAGCATAACATGTATAATAATAGGAAGAAGTTTACAAGAATGACTAAGATAGTTAAAGGAATTAAATAGGAAAATTTAATTAAATAGTTAAATACTGATTTTAATGAAGTAAAGAATCCAAGAATGATTATAGCTTACTATAGAGTCCAATGTTTTTGCTTACATTTGTTTATATAGCTCCATGTGCATCTCGGCTATTCTTCTCCACTTTCGCTCCTGAGCTTTTTCCAACAAATTTTTAGATATTCTATTATATAATTCCTTATCTTCTATGAGTCTTTTGATAGCATTAGCAATTTCATCAGCAGTCGGGTTAACCATTAAACAATCAACATCAGGCACTAATTCTCCCTGAAACCTCGGTATATTTGAAACTATAACTGGCTTACCGCAGTCCATTATTTTATGCAAAACCCCACTAGTCTCAATATAATTGTCCTTATAAGGCAACAGAACTATGTCAGATTCCAAAACTTCTTTCATAATTTCGTCATCGTCGAACGTATCCTTTATTTTTAGGTCTATATAAGGAGTAAGTTTTGATTTAGTTATGTAATCTAAAATAACGTTCAAATACTTTTTTTCTCTTACACTTTCAAGCGTCTCCGTTGCAATGGATCCTATAATTTTTAGTTTTACGTTATAACTTTGACTAATAACTATTTGGTGTGCATCTATTAATTCTTTTATTCCCTTAGTAGTCCTTATGAACCCATGAAATAATAAAATAAACGAATAGTTTTGTATTGAATTGTGTAATGGATTGAGGGCGCAACATTCATCTACTCCATGGGGTATTATAATCATTTTATCTGCCCTCAATCCATAAAATTTTTCTAGGATGTTTCTCTGAATATCAGTTAATAGAATAATTTTATAAACTAAAAAATAAAGTAATTTATAATAGGACATAAGTAATAGTTTTAGGGGGATAGCAAGATACTTTGTGTTAGTAAAGTTATTAGGTACGAGTACCCCATGAAGAGTAATTATAATCTTTCTCCCCTTTATTTTCCCTATATAGAGTAAAGCTAAAAGAAGTAAAATGTGGGACTTAATTGGATTCTTAGTGAAAAGTTTATACGAGTACTGAATATGTATTAAACAGTCTTTTGCTCCATCTAAAAGTCGTAGCGTTTTAATAACTGAAAAGACTGAGTTTCTATCCCAACCCATGTGCGTCTCATCCCCCCTATGTTCACTTCTATACTTTTGGATATGCCAGTAACAATCTTAACTTCTTCCCCACTTCTTTCAAGTTCCTTGGCAAGTTTTTCTGTGTAATAGTAGATTCCCGTTCTTTTTGCGCCTACTAAGAAATATATTATCATTAAATACAACATTTATCAACAACGCATTTAAAGTTTAAAAATCATGTTTCAAGGAAATCACTTGGAGTTATATAATCGTAAAAAGAATAAAACTTTTAAAGTTTCTAATGATGAGACTATATGCATCCTAAGGTAGCTCTCTTGACTGGCATGGATATAAGATCGTATGGTGGAGGTGAAAGGCTTGCAATAGAAATCGCAAAATATTTTAAATCACGATTTCCTGAATTAGATATTCAAATATTTAGTATAGGAACTAGAGTTAACGTTAAAAGAGTTAAGAAAGAGACTATAGAGCAGGAATTAAATGGGGTTAAGGTTCATTTTTATGAACTTCTTAATATTCCGTTAACTCGCCTAGTTTTTTTACTTGATCCAAGGTTAATCATACTCTTTTTCAGGCTTAGAAAATTTAATGTAATATATTCATTCAATAGTAATATAATTCCATTTTTATATCTATTATCTAAACTTCTTAGACTTAGAACAATTAGTGGAATTCATTCACCTGTAATTCGAGTAATGTATGATTTTAAGGGTCAAATGAAGAAAAGAGGTAAATATAACCGATTTTTACTATATTTAAGATATATTTATATAAAAATACTTAAATATTTTCTTTTAAGATCGAAGGAAATACATGTTTTGAATTCCATGGATAAGGTTTTATTAGAAAAAATGGGATACAAGGGAAAAATTTTTCTTGTTCCAAACTTTTCGTTTATTGAAAAACCTATCATTAATAATAACAAAGAGAAGTTCATATGTCTTCTAGTCGCAAGACTAGATGATATGTATAGAAAGGGGCTTGATCTGGCTATTGATATAATAAATAGGGTTCTAAGTATAAACTCAAATATATTATTTTATATTATAGGTTCCGGTAAATATCAATATCTCTTTAAAGAGATGGAGAAAAAGTATCCAAATACCATTAAAGTTCTAGGATTTATACATGGTCATACTCTCATTAAAATTTATGGGGATGCCTCCCTGTTAATGCTGACATCCAGATTGGAAACTTTTCCATTAGTTACTATGGAGGCATTATCTTCAGGTCTGCCTGTATTAGCTTTTAAGAATACAGGTGGTCCAGACGATATCATTGAAAATGAGAGCATAGGAACTTTAATTGAGCCATATAATACTGAAAACTTCGCAAGAGAAATAGTTAGGTATTATAATATATGGTCTAAAGATACCTTTAAGTATTATCAAGATAAATTGGAGCGATCGAAGAGAATTCTGGAGAAATATGGAAGAGAATACGTTTTATCCCAGTATTTAAATATGATTATTTTAAATAGGTAGAAAAAAGTTATTTATTTTTCAACGCATTAATGTAGCCAACAAGATATTTTTTCGATATTATATAAACAGGATAAGAGTGCTTTACTTTATAACCATTCTTCTTAAGATAATTAGTCAGGTCTCTATATCCGTAATGATATTCTATAAATATTTGCTCGAATTTATTCAAGTAATCAGGTGACGAACAAAATAACAAGTCATATTCACATCCTTCGCAATCAATCTTCAAAACAGAATCGTAATCCACGTTAAATTTCTCAACAATAGTGTCTAAGCTATAAATCGGAATTTTTATTCCGTCTTTACTATCTACTAGAGGAGTTGCAGCATCTGTCTTTAATTCTGGGTCTACAATTTTCTCGCCTCTACATCCTCCTCCTGCATTCACAAGCCTAATAATATCAGATAAATTGTTATCATTCACATTTTTCACTGCAATCTCATAAATTCTTGGATATGGCTCCAAAGCTATTACTTTTTTTGCTCCCTTTAATGCGAAAAATATAGCAGTTTCTCCTATACTAGCTCCAATGTCAACAACTGTTTTATCCTTAACGTTAAGCGTATCGTATTCTCCTCTCATGAACGTTGCAAATATATCTCCATATTGATATCCATGGGATTTTTAAGTATTTTTTATAGTATTCAAATTCTATGTATTCTTCAGATATATTTATAATTTTTCCAGTCTGCATCCATTTATATAAATCCAAATATACATGAGCAATATAAGGAGAAGTTAATAGTACCTTTTTGCCTGTCCTTAAAACGCCATATAATGGAAATCTTCTAGTTATTATGCTTTTTAATACTTCTTGGTAATTCATAAATACCTTCCTATAGAGATTAATGGACTCTATATAATCTCTCAAGCTCAAAATACTCTTCCCTATTGCAATTATTACTTCCCCTATGCTTACCAACTTATTATTTACCTCTTTTCCTCTTAATTTAAAACTTGCGTTTATTACCTGAATCTGATTTCCTGTCTTTAATGGCAACTAAATCCCTAAATCTTATATCAAACGGAAATAAGGTAGGAAAGTTTGCAAAAACTTTTTATCTGGCTTTCGAAAAAGGAAATCATGAATTTGAAATACAAAGTTGATACTATTGTAAGCAGGTTCTTCAATCTCCTCAATAATAGATCAATTGTGGTATTGTTAATACTTTCTATTGTGCTTTATAATATTATAATAAATTTATTATTTTTTATTCGGCTTTATACATATAAAAGCGGAGCGTTTGATCTCGGCGTATTTATGCAGTCTCTATATTCAACATTGAATGGAAGGTTTTTTATGAAGCACCGGATTTCGAAGTGTGTGGTGTTAATAATTTTTTTGGAGTTCATATATCCCCAATCATGTTCCTAATGATTCCAGTATACTATTTATATCCTTCATGGCTATCATTAACTGTTTTTCAGTCAATTATTGTCTCTTCATCTTCTATATATGTATATAAAACTTCTAAACATATATTGAAAAATGATAAATTATCGTTATTCATTTCATTAATATATTTATTTAATCCGCTGACCATCACGGCCAACTTGTATGATTTTCACCTAGAAAGTTTCATCCCGTTGTTTTATACATCTATGTTTTACTACAACATAACTAAACGATATAAACTTTTGGCAATTTCCACAGCGCTATTATTATTAGTTATAGAAGCTACATATTTAATTACGTTTTTCTTTGCGTTATATGTACTAATAAATTCTTTTAGAAAAAATGAAAAATTAACTAGGAGTATGAAAATTATCGTTTTATTTTTATTATTTACTCCCCTATTACTCATTCTTCCTGGGGTATTTTCTTCTATTTATGGTCACCCCCTGAAATTATCTCAATATTATACAAACATAGCTACTTTTTTCCTTGGGTCAGGCATTTTTTACAATATAGTTCCTAAGATAGTCTTTTGGTTAGAGGTACTAGCTTGTTTTGGATTCCTTCCATTATTGTCCTTATTTGAACTTATTCCAATAATTCCTTACTTCCTTGTTTCTACACTTTCCGCCTATCAGCCATATTACACAGTCGGTTGGCAATATAGTTTTTATTTAATTCCAATACTAATAACTTCCACAATATATTCTATAGAAAAGATGAGAAAGATTAAAGGGTCTTTAAGGATTTATATTCCTTTAATGTCACTTTTCATTATTCTGCTAAATCCAGTTGCTATAAATCTCCAATCTCAAGGATCATTTGTGCCTCCCTCAGGGGGTTATTCCATTTCGTTAGATTTTTCAAACGCAATCTCAAATATGTATTATATAAATAACATTTTGAAAGAAATTCCAAACAACGCTGTTATTATATCGTCTCAAAGCTTATTCCCATTTATAGCGAATAACCTTAATTCATATACAATGCTATACATTATTAATCCCTATCAATTAAAAAACTATTATCAATCGTTGCCTAGATCTCCCCAATATTTGCTAATAAATCCAAATGATTTCAACCCCTCGTATTTGGATGACATATCTGTAAATAATTATAGTACTGTTGCTGAAGAAGGGGACATCTTATTACTTAAAGAAGGGTATTATGGGAAAGTATTATATTTTAGCCCATATTCCGTATATCTACCAGTTAGCAAATTTTATACATTACCTAACATAATTGTAAACAAGATAAGTGATCTAAAATTTGGTAACGTTCTTGAGTATATTAAAGATGAATATCCTAATGCTTCGGCTCTATGGTTTGGTCCATATATCGGACTCTCCAGAGGAGTATATCTTGCTAGCTTCTATATTAAATTTATTAATATTTCTGATCAAACTAATCCATTACTTAAGATAGACGTTAATAATTTTCCTTATGGACCTTTAGCATCAAGAATCATTTCGCCTACCGAAGTGAAACCAGGTAGTTGGGAGAAATTCAATATAGTATTCTCTGTGCTTAGTCCTGGGGAAACCTTGGAGTTCCGCGGATACTCATTAAATAATAACAGCACTATCTTGTTTGGAGGAGTTCAAGTAGAACAGATAAGCCCTTATCCAGCTGAACTTTTTACACCATGTGATTTAGATATAGCTAATGGAGTTCTAATTCATGGGAATTCGCCATTTGGATGTTATGTTAAGGTGAATGAAAGCGTCAGTAAAGGCTCAACTATTTGGTTTGGGCCGTATATTACACTAAGCAAAAACAACTACACTGCTCTCTTTATAATTAGATTATTTAACGTAACTAATTATAATAAACCCATCATCACCCTTCAAATAACAAGTAATCTTGGAAACGAGATTTTAAATAACTCAGAAGTCTACCCCATTAAAACCTAGGGAGAAAAATGGTTTATAGTACCTATAAAGTTTGAACTCAATGACACTGTTACTGGCATAGAGTTGAGAGGTGTGGATTTTAATCCAGTTGGAGAATTATATTTCGGAGGAGTTATTTTAGTGAGTAGTTTAGATAATTATACATTATCTTATGTAATGAATTTAGTTAATAATAATTAAATTTATAAGATAACTATTTCAATTAGAACAGGGGTTCCACAAGCCATGGATTCCAGTGGAATTAGCCCGAAGGGTTCGTTGGTGAAAGGGTAAGCCGTGAAGAGAGCATTGGAATAGAGCTTGCTTAAAGTCGCTTCGTCCACGAAGCCTAAGTAGTTTAGCCTCTCCTTTATTTTGGATATTGGCGTACCTATTGGAAGTTTAGCTCCAAAGGAGATTACTTTAGCGTTTTTAGCTATCTCGAGCATTGTATCCACTTCAGTTTCCTTCCCAATATAGGTTAATATGTAATCCCTCGTAGGTTTTTCAGCTGGCCTAAACCTGCTTAAGTCCCTAGGAGTATAAACAACGCCGTCTACCCTAATCCCCATGGAGCTGTAGACTTCCTTTAAATATCTAGAGTTAGTGAGCATTAACCTAGATAAACTCCGGAACTCCCTTACTAGCCTTAGGTTAAAGCCTCTCAAGACTTTTAGAAGGGGTTTCTCAAGCCGTAAAGAGGAAATAAGCCGTATAAGATAGTTTGAGCCCTTCATGTATTTTACAGTTAAGTCCAAAGGTAATCCCTGGTTCCACCATATATCACATCTTGTGGGAATTGTGTAGCTTAAATTGATCACGAAGTCAAAGCCCTCAACTTCCAATCTATTTGCTTTAAGTACTGCTCCCTTAATCCATGATTCAAGCCATAACATGGATTCATTACTTAGATTCAAATACCTTAAAGCACTTTGCAAAGTTGATTTGTTATTAGTCTTGACTCGTATACCCAACCCCCTTAAAGAGAGGGCGTTTTCATCTCCTATGTAAGTTGATAAAACTGTGAGGTTGAACTTTCCCTTAAGGTATTGGGAAAGTGCCTTGATTACCTCCATTTGCACTGAATAACCATTTGGTATCGGGTCAGTGACTAAGGCTAAGTTCTTCATCTTAATATGATAGAATTATAAGGAAAAAAGCCTTTTAGTTTTATAGAAAAATCTTAGATTTTGATCAATTATACGCTTTTTTATAATTGGGCCACAGTGTCTTTATCATTATTATTTAATTTTTATGGTAAAATATACTTATTATTTTAAAGACCTTTAAGATCTAAATACTCAATTTATACATTCAATTTATTCAAGCGGTTATGTTAATATTACCCCCTTCCAAACCCCTTTAACGTTTAAATTATATAACTTAAACCACTTGTTTCTTTCAAGATAACTTTTTATTATATGCTAATTAATGATATGGCGTGAACCCTCTTACTGGTGTCCTAAAATACTTCTCTACCACAATCCTTAACACAGTTGTTGCACTGGTCTTCTTCCTCGTTTCCGCTCATTATACTTCACCTTCCTTTGTTGGGAACGTAGCGATTGTACAGCTGATGGAATTAATAACTAATGCTTTCCTCTCATTAATCCCTTTACAGCTAGTCTCAAGGGAAATTTCCTACAGGATAGCCATTAAAAGTGAAGTCACTCTCCTTGTCTCTTCCTTTCTAACTTTTTCCCTCTTGATATCTCCAATATTACTCATTGTTTTCTTATTTAATAATTATCTAGTATACGCAGTCCCTTATTTGATATCGTTTTTTTATGGAGCCTATCAATACAATGTCCTCTCTGGTTTAGGAAAGTTCACCGAGGCAAATATTGGGAGTGTAATTTTCATAGTGATAAAATGGGGTCTGTCCATCATCGCCGTGATACAGAATAACATAGTATTACTTATTGCTTTTTGGACTATAGGTTCTCTACTTAAAAGCATCTATTATCAATACTACCTTTCATTTAGATTTTTCATAGATAAAAGATTAATTCTTAACTCTATAAAGGAGGGTTTATCCGTTTACTTATCAGGGGTAGTAAGCTTCATATCTTCTCAAGTAGAGAGAATACTTACTGCCTATTTACTGGGACCATTAAGTTTGGGCATTTACCAGTTAGTGGCTTTAATATCCTCAGTGCCATACAGTCTTTTGACCTCTTTTAATTACGCTCTATTGCCATCATCCACTTATTATTCTTATAAGGGTAAAACTTTACCTGAAATAACCTCATTGTCCTTTAGGTTTTATGTTCTCGCCTCTTTACCAACAGCAATTATAGCCTTAGGACTCTCCCCATTTTTCATTGAACGTTTTTTCCCAGAGTACTCAAGCGGGATCAGTTCCATGGAGTTGTTAGCTTTTTCATTAACTGCTTCAGTCCCATTTCAATACCTTTCCACATCTTTAATAGTTGCCAAGAAGAACTTAAGAGCACTATTGTTGATAAGCCTAATAAGCGCACTTGAAGTGGCGTTCAGTAATAAATCTTTCGCTCAAACTTCAAGCATAGTATTAGCTAACATTGCCACGTGGGTCCTTTCAACCCACGTGGCGATTCGGGGGAGGGCTTACCTATTTAGGCTCATAAG
>Ga0105109_1000212_pt1 | contig 14829 bp, 11 predicted proteins | sample BED_Mat_host_6_1_FD_79142 | JGI IMG/M metagenome (GOLD analysis project Ga0105109, IMG submission 79142) | Extremophilic microbial mat communities from Yellowstone National Park, USA - BED_Mat_host_6_15 | ecosystem: Environmental > Aquatic > Thermal springs > Hot (42-90C) > Microbial mats ...
ACGACTAGAAGAAATAAAGCTACTGGTTGAGCTTGAATCTGACGCAAAACTGGAGGAGCTAAAGAAGCTTTTAAAAGAAGCCGAAAAAATTTGTCCAGTAAAGAACACGCTTTCAGCGAAGGTGAGTGTCGAACTCAAAGAAGTGCGCCAAATTTCCTAAAAGTTTAGCTATGAGATTTGCTTTTTAGTTGGGAAACGCTGTCCAACAACATTGGGCGGATGCGCAATTTGTGGTTTAAGACAAGTTGATAGTCAACCGTTTTTAATTTTGCATCTTTCCAGCATTTGGGAATTGGTAAAAGGCTTGTGGCCAATGCTTTATTACAACACAAGAGAACAAGATGTGTGAACACTGTAGCACAATCAAAGAATCTTGGCACACTCGAGTTTAAAGCTTTTTGGAAAAGTCCACAACCTTTAAATATTTAAGCTCAAATCGATAGCAGACTCGAAGACGATTTGAAAATAATCAAAGGAAGCAAAAGCAACTTTCCGTTTAGCGACCTCTTAAAATCTATGAAGGATAAACTCAACAAAACTGGAATCAGCGAGGGAGATTTCAAAAACATAGACATAAATATTCTGCGTGGAAATATTGGAAAGAAGTATCTTTTTATGTTGTACATCCTTCTTCATAAGAATAACGCTACAGATTGGGCAGGAAGACCGCTCAGCGAGAGAAAATTTAGTGAGATAGCGCGGCATCATATTTTTCCGAAAGAGGAACTAAGCAATAGAGAGTATGACGAGATAATGAGAAATCATTTAGGTAACTTAACTTTCATAGATCAAAACATGAATGGGGAGCTGCACGATAGGCTTCCGAGTGATTATTTAAATGACTTCGTCCTCAGCGGAAAGGAAGAAATCCTAGAAAAGCACTTTATACCACTAGACAAAGAGTTATGGAACATAGATAATTACGTGAAATTCGTTGACGAAAGAATGAATCTGCTATGGAAAAAATACTGCGAAATATTTAAGCTTCCTGAATCGTGAAAAATCGTTTAAGAATTCTGAATCCGCTTGTCAACATAGCAGTTATCAGCAATTTCTCTACTTTTTGTGGAATTTTTCCAACGCAACTTTTTTCTTTCTCAACTATTGAGTTTTTCTGCAAACATGAGAATCAACACTGATGAAAATTTATTAAGTTCGACCTAAATTAATAAGTGGATGATTAATGGGAGAGTATAAAGGCTTAACCAGCGAGATAATTAAATTGCTTACGAACAACTCTGGGCAATCTGTCAAGTATCTTGCTAAGAAATTGAGCATAGATGAAACTTTCTTTGCAAGTTATCTTAAAACTTCGGACCAGGAAGGTTATGTTAAGTCAAAAAGAATAGGGTTGCCAAAGTTTATTTTAAGGTTGATGTAAATGCAAGATAAAAGTTTGAGGGAAGGAAACATAATAGAAGGTCCATTCTGGCCTGAGCGAATTAGGGTTATTTCGTGTAAAAAGGTCGGCACTTCAGTTGAGATCTATGGTGTCGGCTTAGATTCAGGGCACTTTTATCCTCGAATATTAACCGAAGCTGACCTTGAAAAGATAAAATGGGTTGAATTAAAGGAAAGAGATTTTTCAGGAGATGCGGAATCTTTCTTTTTAGTAACTGAAGGGAGAAGAATCCGTCTAGCCCATCAATTTGACCCTCTCTATGCGGTTAATGTTTCTCAAATAGATCCTTTGCCTCATCAAATAGATGCCGTATATTTCCACATCTTGAGGCATCCTAGGATTAGGTTTCTCCTAGCAGATGACCCTGGTGCCGGTAAAACTATTATGGCTGGTCTTCTGCTTAAGGAACTAAAGCAGAGAGGGCTTGTTAACAGAGTTTTGATAGTTATTCCAGGTCATTTGAAGGATCAGTGGATTAGAGAGATGAAGGAGAAGTTTGGCGAGACTTTTAAAGTTATAGACAGAGCTGTGATGGAAGCGTCTTGGGGTAGGAATGTATGGCTTGAGGAAAATCAAGCTATAACTTCTATGGACTTTGCTAAGCAAGAAGATGTAATGTTAAGCTTAGCTGAATCTATGTGGGATTTGGTCATAGTCGATGAAGCCCATAAACTCGCAGCCTATGAATATGGCAGTGGAAAAATAACGAAGACACAAAGATATAAGCTTGGAGAGCTCTTATCTAAAAACTCAAATTTTCTCTTGTTCCTCACGGCTACTCCTCATAGGGGTGATCCTAGTAACTTTCGATTGTTCTTAGACTTACTTGAGCCAGGTTTCTTCGCAACGAATGAAATACTTATGGAAGCTATAAGGAATAGAGAAAATCCACTGTTTTTGAGAAGATTAAAGGAGGACCTAAAAACGTTTGACGGCACACCGATATTCCCTCCGAGAAAAGTTAAAACAGTCAAATATAGGCTTAGTCCAGATGAAAAAAGGTTATACAACGCTGTAACAGAGTATGTAGAGAAATATTATAACAAGGCGTTGGAGATTGAGGAGGAAAGAAGAAGGAGAAACATAACCTTTGCTTTGCTAATTCTTCAGAGGCGTCTAGCTTCAAGCGTTAGAGCTGTTAGGAAATCTTTGGAAAGGAGAAAGAGTAAACTTGAGGAATTGTTGAAGCGAGAAGAGCTTATACAGGAAGTTGGCTACGTAAGTGAAGAAGTTCTTGAAGACATGCCTGAAATAGAAAGATGGGAAAAGGAGGAGGAGCTTTTAGGGAAGCTGACTTCCTCAAGGACGCTTGAAGAATTAAAGGAAGAGATAGATAAGCTTGAAGAGCTTATACGATTGGCTAAAGAGGTTGAAAAGAAGGAAATAGAAACAAAGCTCAACGAGTTAAGAAACGTTATGGAAATCGAAAAGATTAAAGAAAAGGGGGAAAAGCTGTTAATATTTACTGAATCTAAAGATACTCTCGATTATCTTGTTGAAAAGATTCATGAGTGGGGGTTCGACGTAACTTACATCCACGGTGGAATGAATCTTGATAAGAGAATACAAGCAGAGCACGAATTCAGGGAAAAAGCGCAAATAATGGTTTCTACCGAAGCTGGTGGAGAAGGTATTAATCTCCAATTTTGCTGGCTTATGGTTAACTACGATATTCCTTGGAATCCGAACAGGCTTGAACAAAGAATGGGTAGAATACATAGATATGGGCAGCAGTATGAAGTTCACATCTACAACTTAGTAGCCATTGATACAAAAGAAGGAAGGATTCTTGAGAAACTTTTAACTAAGCTTGAGATTATAGGGCAGCAAATGGGTAAAGTTTTCGATGTTATCGGTGATGTAGTTTCTGCTTATCTACCTGCTGGAAAAACTCTTCAAGACCTTATAATTGAAGCCATTACCAATAAAAGATCACTCGATGAAATACTGCAAGATTTTGAAAGGGTACCTGATGAAGAAGCTATAAAGAGGGCTAGAGAAGCAGCTTTAGAGGGCTTGGCAACAAGATACATAGACTTTAGCCGTATTCTTGGTGAGATGAGGGTTGCTAAGGAAAATCGACTAGTACCTGAATATATAGAAAAGTTCTTTTTGAAAGCTGCTGAGAAACTTGGAGTTAAAGTTGAAATGAGAAAAGACGGTTTTTGGAGAATACCAAACGTGCCTTACGAGCTTAGGAATTTACCATATGATTTTAAGATAAAGTATGGAGTCGTCTTTAAAGAATATGGGAAGTTCTCTTTTGATAAGGAAAAGGCTTTTAAGGGGCAAGCTGAGTTCATAGCTCCAGGGCATCCTCTTCTAGAAGCAGTAATAGAAAGAATTTTCGAAAAGTATAGTGGAGAAGTTGAAAGTGGAGCTACGTTTATCGATCCATCTGGCATGCTGGATGGGTTTGTTTGGTTCTTAGAAGGCCAGATAAATGATGGAAGCGGTCAAGTAGCAGGGAAAAGAATATTCGCATTATACCAAGATGCTCAAAACAACATTAAACAAGTATCGCCATCAATATTATGGGATCTAAAGCCAGCCAACCCTACTTCACTTAAAACCATCAATGTTCCTGTAGCGAATGAGGATGCTATAATGGCGTTTGCGGTTGAAAATGTGCTAACAAAATATCTCGATGAAATAAAAAGGCAGAGGGAACATGATGCTGAGATAAAGAGGAAATATGGCTTAAGATCACTTCAAGAACTTATACTACGTTCTGAGGAAAAACTAATTGAGTATGAGACAAAGAGAGCTAAGGGAATAGAAATCCCAGAAGCTGTTATACAGGCAGAAAGAAGGAAGAAAGAGGATTTTGAGAGAAGGAAAGCCGAGCTTGAAAAGAGAATAATAGCTGAAACGAATCTTCTGCTTTCACCTCCAAAAATCCTAGGAGTAGCTAGAGTAATTCCTCAACCACCAGTAGAAGATGAGTTGAAGGAGGATTTAGAGATTGAAAAGATGGGGATGCAAATAGCGATGAGTTTTGAGTTTTCTCAGGGAAGGAATCCAGAGGATGTTTCACTCCAAAACCTTGGGTTTGATATAAAATCGAAAGCTTCGGATGGAAGTTATAGGTACATTGAGGTTAAAGCAAGAGGAAGGGAGGGTAAAATAGCTTTAACGCCGAATGAATGGTTAATAGCCCAAAGGTTAGGAGATGAATATTGGCTCTATATTGTTGTTAATGTAGCAACTAAACCAGAGCTTTACACGATTCAAAATCCTGCATCTAAGCTTAAGCCAAGTGAAGAGGTAGAGATTGTCCGTTACATAGTTAATAAGGATGACTGGAAGAATGTTGCAAGAAAGGAGTTTATAGGTGAAGGAGCATGAGCACATTTGAGAGTGGTAAGAGGCTTATTGAAGTCGATTTCCCACTGAAAGAGGTAAGTGAAGAATCTGTTAGAGAGAAGAATATAAGGCATGGACATATTTCTACGCTACATATCTGGTGGGCTAGACGCCCATTAGCCGCATCAAGGGCGACAACCTATGCTACATTAGTTCCTGCACCAAAGGATGAAAAAGAATTAAGAGAGAAGCTCAAATTCATAGCTGAGCTTTCTAAATGGGAGAACTCTTTAAATGAGAAGCTAATTGAAAGGGCAAGAAAAGACATTAGAGAGTTCTTCGGTGGTAAAGCTCCTAAGGTTTTAGATTGCTTTGCTGGTGGAGGCTCTATTCCCTTAGAGGCTTTAAGGCTTGGGTGTGAAACTTATGCTCTAGAGTATAATCCTGTCGCAGTTTTAATTCTCAAAGCTGTTTTAGAATATCCGCAAAAGTATGGAAAGAAGCTTGTCGAAGATGTCAAGAAGTGGGGCCAATGGGTATATGAAGAAGTAAAAAAGGAAATTGGGAAGTTTTATCCGGAGGAAATAAACTCAACACAGAAAGCATTGTCTGATGAAGGTGGAGAGAAATACGTTCCTGTAGGCTATATTTGGACTAGAACAATTAAATGTCCCAATCCATCATGTCAAGCAGAAATACCATTAATAAGACAGTTTTGGCTTGCAAGGAAAGAGAATAGAAGAATAGCGTTAAAAATGATAGTCGACAAAGAAAAGAGGAAAGTAGATTTTAAAATAGTTCAAGGAAAAGATATAGACTTTGATCCTTCAAAAGGAACAATAAGAAAAGCAAAGGTCATGTGTCCTGTTTGCAGTTCTGGAATTTCCGACAAAGAATTAAGAAAGCTGTTCCAAGAAGGAAAAGCAAGCCAAAGGATGATAGCTGTAATCTTACATAATCCTAATGGTGGAAAAATATATAGAGTTGCGACTGAGGACGACATGAAAAAATTTCAGGAGGCAGAAAAATATCTCGAAGAAAAGAGAAAGAAGCTTTTTGAAGAATGGGGATTTGATCCTGTACCAAGTGAACCAACCCCTGAAGGTGGAGGACCTGGTGCAGAAAGAGCTTTTTCAGTTCGTAATTTTGGGTTGAATACATGGGGGGACCTCTTCAACGCGAGACAGAAGCTTGCTTTGATTACTTTTGTAGATAAGGTGAGAGAAGCGCACAAAAAAATGATTGAAGAAAAATACGATGAGAAATATGCGAAGGTTGTTATCACCTATTTGGCCCTGGTAATAAGTAGAATGTCCGACTTTGAATCTAATTTGGTCGCATGGCATCCTCAATGGGAGTTTTCTACACACACTTTCGCTAGACAGACGCTGCAAATGACGTGGGATTACTCCGAGCTCAACCTCCTTTCTCCAATTCTTTCGGGAACTTGGAGAAGCATGCACAGACAAATGCTAAGGGTATTAGGATACATATTTAGTCCGTACTTAAAGCACTCTAACGCGTCACAGTGTTCGGCTACTTCACTTCCATACTCTGATAACTACTTTGACTCGGTTATTACTGATCCCCCCTACTACGACAATGTGCCTTATTCTTATCTTTCAGACTTCTTCTATGTTTGGCTTAAACGAACAATTGGAGATCTGTATCCTGATTTATTTGCGACGCCTCTAACTCCTAAATCTGAGGAAATAGTTGCTTATTCTTATGGGAAAGGAGGTTTTGAGGAGGGGAAAAGATTTTTTGAGGAAATGATTACTAAAGCTTTCCAAGAAATCAATCGTGTCTTAAAACCAGAAGGTATAGCATGTATTGTTTTCGCTTACAAGACTACTGAAGCATGGGAAACAATCATTAATAGTCTCCTTAAATCTGGACTGGTGCTTACCGCTTCTTGGCCTATTCACACAGAGATGAAGGAAAGATTAAGAGCTCAAGAAAGTGCAGCTTTAGCCTCTTCAGTTTAATGGTATGCAGAAAACGTACTAAAGGAGAAGTGGCCTACTTTAATGAGATAAAAGAAAAAATTGAGCAAAGAGTTAAAGAAAAACTTGAACAGTTCTGGGAGCAAGGAATAAGCGGTGCAGATTTTTTCGTTAGTGCTATTGGTCCTTCTGTTGAAGTTTTCGGTCAATATTCTAGAGTAGAGAAGTTATCTGGTGAAGAAGTTTCTGTTAAAGAGCTTTTAGAGTATGTTAGAAAAGTTGTAAGCGAATTTGCACTTGAGAGGGTTTTGAAAAGAGCTGATTTAGGAGGGGTTGATGCGCAAACAAGATTCTATCTTTTGTGGAGATGGACTTTTGGAAACGCTAAAGTTCATTTTGACGATGCGATAAAGCTCTCAAGACCTTTAGGAGTTGAGTTAACAGATCTATGGGATAGAGGAGGATTGGTGAAGAAAGAAAAAGAATTCGTCAAAGTCTTAAATCCAAAAGAGAGAGCTCAAGATCAAGCATTCTTAAAGAAAACAAAGTTCACATCGATGATCGATGTTCTACACTATGTGTTAATCTTGTGGGAGAAGGGAGAAAAAGATAAGATAAAAGAGATTCTGAATGAAACTGGTTATGCACGAAATGAGATATTCTGGCAAACCGCTCAAGCTTTATCGGAAATTCTGCCCGAAGGCGATAAAGAGAAGCAGTTAATTCAGGGATTTCTATACGGAAAAGAAGAGTATATTAAGGGAGTGCGAGAAAGAAAAACGTTGTTAGAATTTATAGGTGGTGAGTCATGAAGCCTTGGTGGCAGGTTGCTATTCCACATCGAGATGTTAGAGAAGGAAGAATAGGTGACTTTGCAGCTGATTTAAGAAGTATTATAAGAGGTGAAGCATCAGTAGAGTACATTGATCCAGAAACCTTCTTTAGAAGAACACATCTTACGAAAGGGCTTGAAAATATAGTAAGCGATGTTCTTATTACGTTATCTAGGGAGGGTGAGAGAGGGAAAGTTATTCAAATCCAAACACCGTTTGGTGGAGGAAAAACACATGCACTAGTTTATCTTTACCATCTTTTCAAGAATGGTGAAAGATTCAAGCACATCCCTGATATAGAGAAGATCTTAAGTAAAATTGGCTTAAAAAACGTACCGAAAGTTAAGGTTGCTGTTTTTGTCGGTACGGTACATGATCCTTTAAAAGGTAAGACACCTTGGGGAGAGATAGCTGAACAATTGGGTTCTTATGATCTAGTTAGAGAACACGATGAAAAAAGACTAAGTCCGGGAAGAGATATCATCGAAAAGATTCTGAATAATAATAAGCCAGTTTTACTTTTGATCGATGAGCTGACGGAGTATATTGTAAAAGCGAAGGAGTTTGAAGATCAAGTTTTTGCCTTCTCACAAGAATTAACCGAAGCCGTATCTAAATCCTTAACCCAATGCGTACTTGTCTGTACATTACCTTCCAGTGCTCCCTACGGAGAAAGAGGAGAGAAAGTTCTAAGTCAGCTCCAAAGAATTTTTGGAAGGATGCAAGTAATATATACTCCTGTTGAGGGGGAGGAAATATACGAGATTATAAGGAAACGTTTGTTCGAAGATCTTGGGGATACAAAAGAACATGAAATAGTAGCTTCCGAATACTTTGATCTTTACCAAAGGTTAGGAGAAGAAGTTCCTCCTGAGTTTCGTGAAATTCGGTATAAAGAGAAGATCAAGAAGGCTTATCCGTTTCATCCCGAAACAATAGATGTTCTTTTTGAAAGATGGGGAACAATACCAACTTTTCAAAGAACCAGAGGTGTGCTAAGATTATTGGCAGAAATAGTTCACGACAATTTTGTACGGCAGGATCCATCGCCGCTCATACAACCAGCGAATATCAATCTTTCTAATTCTCGGATAAGAAGAATGTTCGTAGACCACATAGGCGAGGTGTTTGAATCCGTTCTAGGCTCAGACGTTGTAGGCGAGGATGCAAGAACCGTTAAGATCGATAGACAAATGGGCAGCGAATATGCGAAATTTAAGGTTGCAACTGGTTTAGCGACATCGATCTTCTTTTATTCCTTCCCTGCCACTGAACGAAGAGGCATTAGTATCCAGAGACTTAGAGTTGCTTTTTTAAGGGAAGGAATACCTCCAGCAATTGTTGGTGATGCTCTGAAAAAGCTCGAGGATATAGATGGCCCGCTCTATCTTCATTTTGAGAAAGGTCTCTATTATTTTAGTAGCCAAGTAGGGTTGAACAGAATAATTTTAGATAAGGAAGAAGCGATAAAGGAAGAGGAAATCAAAGAGGAAATCAAAAGGAGAATCGAAAAAATTGCTGGAAAGGATTTCGAAGTTTATGTTTGGCCTGCATCTAATGCTGATATTCCGGATAATAAAAAGCTAAAGTTGGTTATCCTACCATTAGAGTTAATGGTAGATAATCCTAATACAGATAAGTTCATTCAAGATATACTCACGAATTACTCAACTGGTTATAGAACCTATAAAAATACGCTTATGTTCCTCGTGTCAGATCCTAATGAATATGATGGTTTGAAGGAAAGTGTGCGTCGCTATTTAGCCTTAAAAACAATAACTTCGGATAAAGAGGTCTGGAAAACTTTAACAGAAGCTGACAAAGAGAGAGCAAACCAATGGTTCAAAGACAAAGATTCAGAAGTTTGGTTCAAAATAATTTCAACATACAGGTATCTGATTAAAGGTTCAAAAGATGGACTTAAAAAATTTGACTTGGGGATACCTACTGTTGGTGAAAAACCAAGCTTCACGATGAGGGTAAAACACTATCTAAAGGATCAAGAAGTCCTCTTAGATAAGCTATCGCCTAAAGTCCTTTTGGAAAAAACGTTTTCGGAAAAAGATGAGCGAAAAAGCTTAGTCGAAATATGGGAAGCCTTCTTAAAATATTATGAGCTTCCGCTGTTGGAAAGTGAAAGCGTTCTTAAGAATGCAGTTGCCAAAGGTGTTCAGGACGGAGTATTCGGTCTTTCAATTGGCGATAAAGTTTGGTATGAAGAAAGCGTTTCGCCTCCAGAAATAAGCGATGATACAATCGTAGTTAGAAAGGAAATGGCAGCTAAAATGAGAGAAGAAGTAAAAGGAGAAAAGATCGAAAGAGAAATAACTCCAACAAAACCGGAGGAAGTTAAAGCTCCTCCACAAGTCGGTAAAGAATCCTTACGAAGAATAGCAATCGAAGCTGAAATTCCGTGGGATAAGCTCTCCGATTTAATACGTGGAGTATTTATGCCTTTGAATCGTGAAGGAGTAAAGATTTCACTAAAAATGAAAATCGAAGCAACGTCAGAAAAAGGAATAAGTAAAGATACTCTTGATTTAAAAGTGAGAGAAACTCTGCGGCAAATAGGAGCAAAAATAACTGAAGAAAAAGCTGAGTAATTCGAATTCAATGTGATGAATTTTGTCAGAACGTAAGTTCATCAATAAATTGTATGAGTTGATTCTCAAAGAAAAAGAATTGGGTAAACACGGATGGTTAAGAGGCGTTTACAAAAACAAGAACCTTTCAACCAAGGAGTTTCAAGATATTTGGTCGGAATGGTGGAAGGGAAGGTTACCTCCTAGAACAGAAGTCGATATAATACTTATTTTTGAAAATCCGATGGAAGCATTAGACAAGGCGTTAATAGGGTGTATAGAAATCGAATATTTCTCAACTAAGGATATAACCAAGAAGAACTTTTACGAAGGTCTGCAGCAAGTTTTAGCTTTTTCGATTTTTGGCTTTGATGGACTTTGCCTTTGGCATATGTTTTCTCCTGAAATAGAAGAAAATGTTATCGTAAACTATGCTAACACGATGGGGGAGTTAATAAGCGGTTTTAAATTACCTATTTTCTACCTTGCTACTAAAATTCTGGATGAAAAAGAGCTTAGGATGAAGTGCTTTAAACCTTTTCAAATAGAGGAGGAAGGAGTAGAGTATTTTATCGATTGGTTAAATAGGCATTGGATGGACGAAGAAAACAGAAACCCGCGTTTAAAGGATAGTGAGATTAGAAACAGGAGAAAGATACTCAAAATGTTACTTAAAATACCGGTGTGATAGTATAGCGATTAACTGTTTCTTGTTTTTTGTTCGTGAAACCTTAGAAGAAATTCAATGACGCTAAATGTAAGTTGAATGCAAAAGCGTACGTCATAATTTGAAAGAATTTTCTTTTTTTCAACATGTGCTCTCTCAGATAAGTAGGCCCAGGTTCTTTCTATTAAACTTACAGAATCATCAGGAAGGTTGTGAGCCTTGAGACAGGCTTTTAAAGGTGCTATATCCACAGTCTTTCCTGGCGAAATGTATATGGGGCTTTTTTCAAGATCCTCATAAACATTCTTCCAAACCATTAAAAGACCCATCCGCAAATTGTTACAACAATCTGATAGCCTCTCTTCTTTAAACGCGTTTAGACAACGTTCAAATTCTTTCCAAGCGTCTATCCCATTTAGATCAAACAAACGCTGTTTAATGTAGGCATAGCTGAACGGAGAGATTTCGATCTGGGATTCATTAAATTCTACGATAAGATCAAAGAAGGTAGCTAGTGCTATTCTAGAAACCCTGACTTTTACTTCGCTACCATACATTTCTTTTACTAATTTAATATCCAAAAGACCAACTCAAACTGCGAACAGGGAGTTTTGGACTTTTTTGGGTGTTTTTCCTAGGGAATGTGAAGGTTTTTCGTATTTTGAGTTTTTGATTTGGGCTGGTTTTGATACCTGATTTGTTTTTGTGCTGGTTTTGGTTTTTTGTTTTCTGTGTGTTTCATTTTGGGTTATAGTTGACTTTATTTGTGTCCCTCATTTGTGTCCTTTATGTCCGTTTTTGGTTTATTAGTGCAGTGCGGGATTTTTGTTTAGGTTTTCTTTAGGTTTTTGTGCTTTGATGAGGAGCGAAAAAGTAAACTGCGTAGGGAAAGTAAACTGTTTACTTTTAGTTTATTTTTGTGCGTGTTTCAGTTTACTTTTAGTTTTTTTAGTTTATTTTCGGTTTATTTTCGGTTTAATTTTACGCGTGTTTGAGTTTACTTTTAGTTTACTTTTACCCGTGTTTCGGTTTAATTTCAGTTTACTTTTAGTTTTTTAGTTTATTTTCGGTTTACTTTTAGTTTATTTTCGAAAATGATATATGTAGGGGGATAATTATCCCCCTACATATGCAAACCCCCGAGCAAGATGCAATATATGCGGCGTCTGATAAATCTTTTGCTGGAAGGCATCGGTTATTTTTAGAAGCCAACCGTGTCGTGCGTAGACCAAGCATATTTGGTTATGATGATGCATGGGGATGCGGTAGTGAAGTATTGGCGTTGGCTTTAGAGTATATTCGGGATGTTAAGAATAAGACGCTTGTTTTTATAAACCATGAGCATAAAAAGGTAAAGTATCTGCCTTATCGAACACGTTTTGATTCGGAATATGCTAAGAGAATTGCACGGAAGTGGAAAAAAAATAACCTATACGGAGGGCATATTTCTGACGTTGACATTGAACCCCAATAGATTCTCAAGTTTGCATCAAGCATACACAGGGATGATAGAAGGATGGAACAAAATCGTTACAGCCATAAGAAAGCGATATCCTAACTTCATAGGCTATGCAAGGGTCGTAGAGTTTCAGGAATCGGGTAATCCACATCTGCACATCATGCTGTTCGGTGTTGACTTTATTCCTGTAGAGTGGATACGTGAGCTTTGGGAAAATCATTATGGATTGGGAACTCAGATTAATGTAAAACGCATCACTAATGACAAAGGCGCTATTAGATATTTGTTAAAGTATCTATTGAAAAGTTTCACGGGTAATGATATTGAGACAGAGAATAAGGCGTTAAAACAAAAAGCATTGCTTTGGGCGGTTAACAGTAAGGGTTGGGCGGTAAGCAAATCGCTAATTTCCTTGATCAGTCTCTTCTTGTTCAAGTAAGGTTAGTGCATTTTTTAAAGTGTTTTCTACAAAGTCTCTAACCAATGGAAAACGTTGTTCTATCATTTTTCGGTAGTGCCACACAACCCATGCGTAATAAATTCTGTCATCGAAGCGAATGTCACTTTCTGATATTTTTCTATAGCATACCTCTACAAGATTGTTTAGGCTGCTTTCTTCCTTTAACTTTTCTAGAAGCATAGAAGAAAAGACCAGATTTTTAGCGTCGTTAATAATAGTGCGATCCTCAATTGCATCTTTTATTAGTTTGAGTGATTTATCAAAGGAAGGTATGTAGGATCTTTTATCGATCAAAGAGAGAAGGATTAATATAGTATATGTGAAGTTATCAAAATAAAGACCATTGTTTATGTTCGAAGAAAGAAGCCTGATCAATTTACTTTCGTCTAAGGAGATTCTAAGCATTTTATTTGTTTTCAAAGCATAATAACCAAATATGGCAGAAGCTAACTCTCTATCGATGAATCTACTAATTTTTTCCTTATTAATTATAAGATCTACCCAGGCATTCATCCAGTCTACAATATTATCTAATGCGGGACTTGCGACTTTGTTCTTAAGTAAGAAAAAGAGATAAATCGAAAGACCAAAAGGGTCCCTTGGTCTTTCCTCAAAATTTATTTGAAGTAATTCGTCTTCTATATATTTTTTTATCTTGTTCTCGATTTCCATTAATCTGTTCAATAAACACACCTCAAATGAACCATGGTTTTGTATTTAAGATTACGTTTACTTCTGGTCTGATTATAGACTGCCACTCCTGTTCAGAGATGGCAGCTGTTAAGTAACTAACCTCTTTTGAAAATTGCAAGGTTACTGGTTCTCGAACTAGCGGAGTGACAGTAGCCCAATCAATTTTAGTAAGTGAAAAAACTTGTAAAGCAATTTCGTCGATGGTAATGAATTCACTGGGATATTGTTTAGCTCTCACATGTAGTAGTTTAGGAGTCCCCATTCTTTTAGCAGCTAATGTTGTAAAACCTGTGGTGGAAAGTAAAATCTCGTTTTGATTAAGGTATGCATAGTACCCTCTCGGAAAACTGCCATCATCAACTTTTAGATCATACAACCTTAAGGGATGACTGTCATCAATTGAGATAAAAGCTACTGAATATTCGCCGATAAGTTCATCTAGAATCTTGCGGGTAGTCTCAATTTCTTCATTTCCGAACTTTTTATAATAGTGTAAAGCAATACTTTTTGGTGAAAACTTCTTTTTGGCTTTAAATCTCTCTATAGCTTTTGTAAGCAACTCTTTTAGTTGATCAGCACTTTGACCCTTTTCATAGAGCGTTGCTGTTCCTTCGATAAACATCCAACCTCCGTGATTATCAAATACATTAACGTAACCTACATATCTTGGACGCAGACCAGCTCTATTTCTGTAAGATACGACATTTGATATGGAGATGCCAAGAATCATATCGATATTTCTCATTTCGCTTTCCAACACCCAAGGAATACAACCAGCTTTTGAAAAAATAGCGGAAGCTAAATTAAGATAGGACCATTTAAGATTTTCAAATGTCCATTCGGTTATCATCTGGCTTGAAAAACCTTGAGAAGCCAAAATAGCTTTCAATCTATAATAGGGAGTATTAGAAAAATACCGGCTTGTTTTTGGTACATAAGCTAACACTACATCAACATCCCTAGGATCATTTTTCTTAACAAAACTTATGCCTGCCTTCTCATAATCTACGGTATCTAGAGACTTCACTAAGACTTCGTCAACCACATCAATACTACACCTAAAAAATTGAGGCATACCTCCGGGTAGAATTGGTGTTCCTTTGTTTAGCTCTTCAATCAAATTCTTAACTTGTGATATTTTCTCTTCAGGACATATTACGGCTAGCCTAATTTTAGAAATACTCTTATCATATGGTCCAAATCTTAAACTCGCACTGAAAGCTTTGACAGGTTTTAGGCCAAAGTTTCCTCATATAAAGCGTGCAATGGTTTTTGGCACTGGTTAAAATTTATATTCAACTTAAACGAAATCGATGACATGAGGATTCTGGTTTTTAGTGACATTCACGCGAACATTCACGCTTTACGCAGTTTGCTTGAAAGAGAGAGATTTGACGAAGTTATTTTTCTGGGCGATGCTGTGGACTACGGCACTAGACCTAGCGAAACCGTGGACGTTTTGCGCTCACTCAAGCCGCGTA
>Ga0105109_1000263_pt1 | contig 12840 bp, 8 predicted proteins | sample BED_Mat_host_6_1_FD_79142 | JGI IMG/M metagenome (GOLD analysis project Ga0105109, IMG submission 79142) | Extremophilic microbial mat communities from Yellowstone National Park, USA - BED_Mat_host_6_15 | ecosystem: Environmental > Aquatic > Thermal springs > Hot (42-90C) > Microbial mats ...
AGAAGAGTGCACGTGATGTGCGCGAGCTACGTGAAAAGCTCCTCAGCCTGAGAATACTTGACCCAGCGGTGGGTTCAGGGGGCTTCCTAGTAGCGGCGATGGAGGAAATAGTCGACATCCTAAAAGAGGCGGATGCTACGGTTGGCTTCAAAACCGACGTTGAAATGTACAAGGAAAGGATACTTCCAAACCTAATCGGCTTCGACATAGAGAAGGAAGCAGTCGAGATAGCCCGCCTGAGATTGTGGCTCTCACTAGTCATAGCCAAAAAGGAACCAGAGGCGCTTCCGAATCTAGACCTCAACATCGTGGAAACCGAGGATTCACTCCAGAAAGGGCAGTATAAACTGGACATATACGTGGATAGAGAGGTGAAAAACATGCTGGATGAGCTCCAAGACCTGAGGGAGAAGTATGTGAGGACCCATACAACACAGGAAAAGCGGGAGATCAAGTCGAGGTTTGATGAGCTCGCGGGTAAACTTGAACGAAAGACAGGCTCACAACAGCGGCTCATCGAAATATACTCAGTGAAGCCAGATATAGTCGTGATGAATCCACCCTACATTAGGCAGGAGGAGCTTGATCAGAGCCGCAAACAATATTATTCAAGCGTTTACTCACTCGACAAGAAGTCAGATATCTATGTATACTTCATCCTACGTGGATTGGAACTCTTAAGTGAGGGTGGAGCACTCGCTGCCATAACTTCTGATAAATGGCTGGAAACAAGCTATGGTGTGAGCTTTCAGGAGAAAGTGAAGCCTCACCTGCTCGCGGTGTACGGCCAGAGGAAGAGAAGCTTTGGCGCGGATGTGAACACCGTGATTTCGGTTTACTCAAAGAGGAAGCTGGATGAGCCAGTAAGCTTCACGTATTTAGAGTCGTTTGCCTCGGAGCGGGTCGTGAGACATGTCAGTTTACCAAGAAGCACGCTGAGGCCCGGTAAATGGTTCTATTTGAAAGCGCCTGAAGTGTTTACACAGAAGATTCTCCCTAAATTAACTCACAGACTTGGTGATTTCGCCGAGATAAAGCGTGGGTTCACCACAGGCGCTAACGAGTTTTTCTATATGAAGGATGTGAGCCACCTGTTTGAGGCTGATAGGCTAGCGGACCCGGAGAAATTTGAGAGGTGGGGGGTAAAGGCGAGGACCAGTAAGGAGCTGGAGGAGCAGGGGTTGATATATATAGAGAACGAGGGAGGGGGGAGATTCGTTTTGGAGCGTGCCAGTGTTAGACCCATTATTAGATCCATCAAGGATTATGTGAAGCCACATATTTCAGTGACCCCCAGTACGCTTTGTTTGTACGTTGATAATTTGGTGGGTAGCCCCTTTACGGAGAAATATATCCGCCACGGTGAAGCGATGGAGGTGGAGGTGGGTAGGGGGTCAAATAAGGGTGTGGTCAAGGGCTATCATAACTTATCCACGGTGAAAGCGAGGACGCCGTGGTATAAACTACCCCAGCTAAAACCAACAACGATATTCCTCTCAGAGTTTTATTCAGCAAGGTTCTTGTCGCTCTTCTCAGACAGACCTTTGCTAGCAGACCACCTTTTCGAATTGGTTTACCCTGACTCTCCCAGTTCGGAGCGTGCCTTGAGGCTTTACTTGAATTCGACGGTTCACTTTTTGATGCTTGAACTCTGGACGCGTAGAATGGGTGGGGGTGTGCTTCACCCCTTAACCGTGGATTATAAGAGTCTACCTGTGCCCGACTTTGGCCTTCTCTCTCGTTCTCTTGTAGGTGTTGTGTTTGGGGATAGGCCCACTCTGGATTATTCTGAGGAGGTGAAGCAGGAAGATCGGCGTAGGCTTGACCTCGCTGTGTTGAGGGGTCTTGGGTTCTCAGAGGCTGATGCTGGAGCTATTCTAGATGAGCTGTATCAAGAGTATTTAGAAGTTGTCAGGGATAGGTTGATTAAGGCTGGTAGGAGTCTTGCTGAAAGGGTCGAAGAGGGGGGTTTCTCTGATGTGGATGGGGAGGTTGAGGTTGAGTGACGGAGATTATTGATAATGAGGGTAAGAAGCTTAGTGATGCGCTTGTGCGGGAGTTTAAGGATGCCTCTGAGGTGGCGATAGCGTCGGCTTTCTTTGATGTTCGCGGGTTCGGGGCTCTTGAGGAGGGTCTTAGAGGTAAGCCTCTTCGTTTCCTTATTGGTCATGAGCCTAAGGAGGAGTCTAAGTGGAAGGAAGAGGCGCTTAGGGAGCTTGAACGTAGTGTTTTGGAGGATTTGTCCAGTAATGAGGATGAGCTTGGATACTTTGGCTTGATTCAGAGGGCTATGGAGTATTTCAGTGACCCGAAACGTGAGGTAAGGCTTTACTGTAGGGGGAATTTTCATAGTAAGGCATACCTCGCCGCCAGCCCCTCCCTCAGTAATGTTAGGAGCGGTGTAGCGGTTGTTGGCTCAAGTAACTTTACCTACGGTGGGCTTGTGTCAAACAGGGAGCTTAACATGCTTAACACTGATAGGGAGGCGGTCTCGGAGCTTGCTTCGTGGTTTGAGAAGCAGTGGGCTGAACCGAACTCGAGGGACTTTAAGAAGGAGTTTATAGAGTTACTCTCCAATTATGTGACAACCCGTAGTGCGTATGAGGTTGTAGCGAAGGCTCTGTACGAGACGTATAAGGGGGAGCTTGAGCAGGACCCGGATACCTCATCACTCCGCAAGGTGCTCATGCCCCACCAGCTTCTTTCCTATAAGCAGTGCATCGAGAAGCTCGAGAAGTATGGGGGAGTCGTTCTCGCAGATTCAACGGGTCTCGGTAAGACCCTTGTGATGTATATGCTTGGAGTGAACGCGTTGAAACAGGGTAGGAATGTTCTTCTTATTGCCCCCAAGAGTGTGCTTGAGACGACTTGGATGGAGGAGTTCGAGAAAAGGCAGATGTTTAAGAATATAAACACTGAGATGATTTCCGCTGAGCCGGAAATACTTGAGGAACCACAGTATAAGGGGCGTGATTTTGTTATTGTGGATGAAGCTCACTGGTTTCGTAATCCGTTCAGTAAGCGGTACTCTGCGTTGAGAAACTACTTGGTTAAGAATGGTGCCCAGGTGGTGCTTGGCACAGCTACCCCCGTAAATAATAGCCTTCTGGATCTCTACTATCTATTTGCACTCTACGCGAAGGAGGACTGTGTGAGTGATATAACGGGTCAGTCTTTGAGGAGGGTTTTTGAGGTGAATCAGAAGCGCTGGCTTAACCGTGAACCTATTCGGGACCTTGAGCCTGTGCTTGAGAGGCTCATGGTTCGTCACTCGAGGCGTGGCGCCCAAGCCTTGAGTAAGGATGACCCTAGGCTGAAGTTTCCTGAACGGGTGCTTGATACGGATCCGAATTCTAGGTATCCAGCTGGTGTTGACTATGCTCGGGTTGAAGAGGTTTTCTCATCTATGAATCTATCGTTCTATGACTTAACCATTGATAAGCTGGGTAGCGAACTTAGGACACCTGAAGGTGAACCTCTTCAAAGGCTTGTGGAGGCTCAGAAAAAGGAGCAGCTTAAGGAGTTGATTAAAGCTATAGTGCAGTTGAACCTCTTTAAGAGACTGGAGAGTGGGTACGCGGCCTACAGGGCAACTTTGAAGTCGCTTGACGAGTACTTGGAGCGTGCTGTGAGCTACGCCCAGAGTAAAGGTGTGTTTGTCCCCCCACGTATGCGTGCTGAGCCGCTGTTTAATTTGGATGAAGAATTACCTGAGCCCGAGCAGTTGTTCTCTAAGCCCAAGTATTCCGGGTATCTTGAAAAGTGCAGGTTAACTGAGGAGGAGGCGCGGTTGTTTGTGGAAAGCTGTCTTAGTGATAGGGTTAAGATCCGTGAGCTTCTCGCGCTTATACCTTCAGATGACTCGGCTGACCCGAAGTTTAGGGCTTTTGAAAGGAGGCTTAGGTCTATACTGTCATCTATGGAGATTGGATCTAGGAATGGGGTGATTGTGTTCACGCAGTATAGGGACACGGCGCTTTTCCTCTACAGTCAGGTGAGGGCTATGGGCTTAGGTGTCCCTGTGAGGCTTGTGACTGGGGAGGAAAGTAGGGATGAAGATGGTAGGAACAGGGAGGAAGCCGTCATAATAAACAGGTTTCGGGAGAGTGGTGGTGTTCTTGTGAGCACGGATGTGATGAGTGAGGGTCAGAATCTTCAGAACGCTCAGTACGTGATTAACTATGATTTCCCGTGGAATCCCGTGGTCGTGATCCAGCGGGTTGGAAGGGTGGATAGATTGGGCTCCCCATATGATAAGGTGTATCTGACCAATATGATGCCTCTTAACAGTGATGCAAGTGATCCACGAAGCTTGGAGCACTTTTTGGGTGTGATTAGGAAGCTACTCACTAAGCTTGTGGCGATCAGGGAAACCATTGGGTTGGATGCATCTACGTTGGGTGAAGAAGCTGAGCCTCGGGACTTCGGCCTACAGGAAGCCCTAGCGAAGGGGGATATGAGTGTTCTAACTAGGGTTCAACGTGAACTCGAAGAGTTTGTTACCGACCCGATTGATGCCCTAGCCAAGATCTTTGAGGATAAGGGTCTTGACTGGCTTAGGGGATTGCCTGATGGGATAGGTGCGTATAAGAAGGGGGAAAGAGAGGCTTTGTTCGTGCTCTTTAAGGATGAGGCTGGACGCACCTATTGGAGGCTGAGGTTCTTCGACGGTAAACATGAGACTCTGACTTCCGTGTCTGAAATAGTCAAGATCCTATTCACTGGTGAAACAGATAGGAAGGGTGAAAGAGTGGATTATGAAAACCTGATTCAGAGGCTAGTTCAAGTCAAACAGGAGTTGCTAGACGACCTCACCAAAGCGGCTAGGAAAATGGATACTATTAGGGGGGCACCAGTGGAGGTCACTAGGGATGTCAGGGATGTTTACAATGCGCTTGCAAAACTGGGCAGTAGAGGTGAGAAGCTCGCTGCTATCTTCAGAAAGCGCGCAAATGATAGGGCACTTGTGCAGATGCTTAAGGATGCGTGGAAGAAGGGTAAACTCTTAGAGGAAGCCGAAAGAACACTTTTCAGCCAAACTGAAGAGGATCAAAAATACCCCTTCACTCGGCCACTGGATGATGTGTTGAAACCATCTGAGCAAAGCAATCCGAAACCTCCGAAGGTGTGGAGGGTGTGTTGGTGCTGGATTAAGGCATGACGCGCGTATGATATTAGCGGATCTGTGATATTACTAGTCCAGATCCATGTCTAAGCTAAAATCGACTTCCAGCACACAATATTCGGTATTGGGCTGTGCCTCCCAAGCGGAGACTTAAACGGTATCAAATACTACCACGGCACAGTAATTAATTCTATTGGAATGCTTCCTCTAGTTTTGCTAGCGTAAGAAGTTGCTGGGGGAACACTTGACTGAGATCCCCCTCAGCATATATTTTCCTTAAGATCTCCAATCTTAATTCTTCCCTAAGTGTGTTCCACGCGTCCTTTGCCTCTGGATAGTTACGCAGGGTATTGATGTATGGTATAAAGTGGTTCTCGATCGTGTTTTTCCTATAGCTGGTGTTGTCTGTACCGTTGAATGAAACATATATTTGGATGGATGTTGGGCCACGTGTGCTCCTGATGTGGATGACTCTCTTATGTATTATTTGCTTAGAGTCTACGCTGAAACCGTTTTGCATTAAGCTGCTCTCAACTTCTTTATAGAGTTTGTCCAGTTCTTTGTCTTCTTGATCTACGATGAAGGCTACCCTTCTAAAGTTTGTGTACTGTGGAAGCGCTTGGATCGTGCCAACTCCCGTGTACTTTGGTTTGACTATCCCTGCAACTGCTTTCCCATTCAGCTTTGATGCGAGTAGGGCTACCACCTGGTCGTCTGGTGTGCCGTCCCCCAGCACTATTAGTCCTAGCTGGATGGCTGACTTCGCATCAAGCACTTGTATTCCTAGTTGTCTTTGGAGTTTTTGTATGTTTACAGCGGTTTTGCTTGTTGGTTCAAGTGGTCGAAGCCTCATATGGGGAGCCCTTCCGCGGCTCTCACATCTATTCCTGCTGTCATCAGCTTTTCGAGGTATTCACGGTCAAGCGCTTTACAGCCCAATGCGCCCTTGTTCAGGCTTAGTAGTAGTGCTCTTGCGTGTTCCTGTGTTTGTAGGAGTGTGTTGACTGTTTCTAGGCTGTGGGTTGAGACCACCACCTGTACGCCTTGGCTTATTAGGGTTGTGAACCAGTCGGCTATTTTGAGTAAGACGCGGGGGTTCATGTGTGATTCAACGTCATCCCACAACAGGATTTGTGGCTTAGTGTATTCGTAGAGCATTCGCACCACGATGTAGGATTGGATGCCTTGACCAACGTCTCCAAGCCTAATCCTCCTGCCTTCGACTGTATACGCGTAGAGTGTGTTGGTGCCCCCCACGAATGGCTCGGCTGTCAGATCCACGTACTCGTCGTTTGAGAGCTCTGAGACCTCTTGGGCCACCGTCTTCGAGACCCCTGAGTTCACAAGCGAGACCCAGTTGTTATAAAGGAAGCCAACCCCCTCCTTAATAAGCTGGGGATTGTAGAAGAGTGAAGTGTGGGAGCCAGGAGGGGGCTGAGGTGGAGCTGCTAGTTGGACTTGTGATGGGCCCACTGCGCCTAGGTTCAATCCGGTTATCTTTCTTTCACCGATGGTTATTTGAGTGTTTGAGTTGGGTGGGCTCGCTATGAAGACCGCTGTGTATGGATTTGTGAGTATTATTCGTAGTGTGTACGTGCCTCCGTCTAGTGTTATCTCCGCCTCTTTTTCAACGTAATTGTGAAGTAGGAATGTTGCTCCAGAGAACTGGTCGTTGAGTGTTTTGTGCAGATAGGCGAGCACGTTGAGTACGTTAGATCCTTGGTTGGGTTGGCCAATGGGAGTGGGGTTGAGTATAGTGTAGGGTGCTGGGTGGAATGGGCCCTGTGTGAGGTAGATTGCCTCGAGTAGAGTGGTCTTCGCTGAGTTGTTCGACCCCACGAGCACTGTTAGCGGTGAGAGGTCAACCTCACCCTGCTTTATACCCCGAAAATTCGTGAGCTTAAGCTTCGATATCAAATCCACTCTTAGTGGATAGTATTGTCTAAGCAATATAACCTTTTATGCCACGTATCCACTGACGGCGATGGTGAGTAGGGGAGGGAGGTTCCTGTAGACCGGTGTTCGGCTACAATTGTTTCCTCTCTGCCGTGTTGTCTTGGGGATACTGTTTTTAGCTTGGTTTGTATTCTTGGGTGTATGGCGGCGCGGTTTTTCGCGTTCGTGGTTATTGGTTTGGTTTTGTGCTTTTTGGCTGGCTACTTGTACGCCTACCTTAGAGTTGAGGGTGTAGTTGTGGAGCTTAAGGGGGAGCTCAGCCAAGCTGAGGTGGAGCTGTCCCGGCTAAGCTCGAATCACAGTGTTTTTGGTGGGTGCCTAATACTGTGTGTGGTATGGTTTGCCCGCTGACTTGCACTGGAATAGTAATAGTTGTACGGTGACGCGTGATCGACCAGTGCTTGGCTACTATAGTAGTTTGAATGATAGTGTGGTTAGGTGGCAGGTTTCTGAGGCGGAGGCGGCTGGCCTCTCTTTCTTCATCGTGTCCTGGTGGGGGCCGCTTGGCTCGAACAGGGATGATAACGAGATTAACCGTGCGGCGCTGAACTTCTTCAGTGTTTTGGCCTCGATGCACACCCGTTTTAAGGCGGCCATCATGATTGACGCCTACAATGACTCGCTTGGCTACTCTGGCTACCTCTATGATTATGAGTATGTTTACCGGAACTACGTGGTTCCCTATAACTCTAGTTACCTCTACTTTGAAGGTAAACCGCTGCTCGTGGTGTTCAACACACCTGACCCTATGAGTTTGCATCCACCCCTCACCAACCTATTCACGCTTGAAACTGTTGGTAATATACCTAACCCCGTGGACTGGCTGCTCTAGGGTGCTGGCAGCGTTACCCACCCAGCCCGGGGGGTGGTCACGGTGGGTGGTGGGGTTAATCTTTCACCCACGATTAGCTCTGACGGCTACGTCTCGGTGTCTCCACGCTTCGATGACAGCCTACTCTACAGGTCTGGCTGCAGGCCGGGTGCTCTAGTGCTTGATCAGAACCTCACACTTCACCCCTATCAGGAGCAGTGGGAATACGTGTTGGAGCATAGGTCTCAAGTCTCACTTGTAGTGGTGTACAGCTGGAACGAGTACTGTGAGCGTAGCTTCATTGAGCCGGCGTATAGCTACACTGACCCGGGTCTTAACCCATACTACCCGCTTAACCTTACAGCCAACTATACACGCCAACTAAACTCCTAGAACAAAACAGTACTGGTGCCTTGTTCTTCATGCAATCGGTTTTTCGCTGGTTTTTAGTGTGGTGTGTTTTGGTTGTGGTGGTGGTTGGTTAGTTGGTGTGTGTCTTCTGGCGGGTGGTGCTGGTGGTTGCTACCACCATTTTAGGCTTAGTTTTAGTTTGGTTAGGTCTTCGTCTTTTTCTGGTTTTCTGAAGATGTATAGGTGTTCGTGGGCTATTTTGTAGAAGTCGTAGGTGTGGGCTCGCCACTTCTCTCTTGATGTCTTCATGTTGTGTTGGAGTTTTATTATGTCCTCTTTTAGGACGAAGCCTGCTTCTAGGAATTTGTTGAGGACTACTAGGTGTAGGGGTATGTAGTGGCGGTGGCGTCTTGTGTCGCCTATTAGTACGGCGCAGTGTTTGCCCTCCCTGAGTATCCTGAAGCACTCGTGTGCGACTTCACCCATACTTTGAACATACTCGTCGAATCGTAGGTGGTATAGGTCTCCGCTCACACGGTTCTTCGAGTATTGCACTATCCCCCAGTATGGTGGGTGTGTGGCTACGAGGTCGACTGATTGGGGTGGTATGAGGTCTAGGTTGCGGGCGTCCCCCACGTATACCTTCTGCTGCGCACTGTAGTCTCCGTCGAGTGGTTTATAGTTGAAGTCCAATCTATTCATGGTGACCATAGCTGCATCCAGGTTGATGTCTACGCCCACCCCGTTTCGGTTGAGTAGTTTGCATTCGACGAGTGTTGTGCCGCTGCCAACCATGGGGTCGCACACCGTGTCCCCCTCTTTGGTGTATTTGAGTATTAGGTTTCGGGGGATGTATGGGCTCCAGTTACCCCTGTAGTCCCCCACGTGTGTGGCCCAGCTACCCCTGTCGGGGAAGCTCCAGTCACTCCACTCCTCGGGTGTGAAGTTTTTGGGGGGCGAACGAGTCTATTCGCCACTCCCTGTTGAGTCTTACCTTGACGTTCTCTATCTCCACGAATTCATGGTTGCGTAGGAATTCCCGGTACTCCTCCCTCGTGACAAGCCTCATACCCGTCTTAAGCATCTGGCTCAAGGCGCCTCACCCAGCAACCCCGAGAATACACCCCGAGGTAACATAAATAGAAAAACTCTAAGCATTCCAGGCGTGGGCTCATGCTTGGAGGAGTGTTTGTGGGCGTGATCCATGTGTTGAACTCACAGGGGAATATTCATTAAGCCTTATTAAGCTTAGCATGGAGGTCGACGTGTCACCCACGTGGGTGCGTGCTTTACTCTCACCGCTTTGTATGCCTTATGGGGTTGACGCCTACTTGGGTAGCTGGTTGAAGTGGGGTGGTGTGGTCAGCGTGGGGTTAGCCTGGGTTTTAGTCATTGAGTAGTTTGGGTATGATCAGGCTTCCTCTTTGGCTTAGCATCTTATAGTTCAATACGAAGTCTATTTCCCTTGAGGTTTCGCGTATGGTTTCCATCATTTTCCTCCACGCTCTCCCGTCGGTGGCCCAGATGAAGCTTAGTCCGAGTTCGCGGACCTTCCTCTGGAAGTCTATGTATGCGTTCGCGGTTTCGATGGGTTTGCTTCCCGTGTCACTGTAAAAGTTGCACTCAACCACTATCTCGGCTCGCCGTCCCTGTAGACCACGAAGTTAGCCTTCTTCCTTCTCCTGGTCACTATTGTGGGGTCCCCTCTCTTTAGCTGTACGCCTTCGAGGCCTGTAAGCGTCCTGTTTAGTAGTAGCTCGACGAGCCTCTCAAAGATCTCCCCGCTCCTATTCTTTCGGGAGTTGGTGTCTAAGCCCACCTCGACGCCCAGCATGTATGAGTATAGGTCTCCCACCTCTGAGAAGAGTTTTAGGAGCCCGACGCTCTCACAGAACCCGACTAGCTGCTCCGCTTCTTTCCCGCTTAGGCTCCGCTTGGAGAAGTCGAAACAAGTATAGATCGCCTGCTCGCTCATCTCGAGGATGGGTATACTCTTCTCTCTTATGGCTAACAGTAGGGGATTACCTCCAGTGTTTCGGGGTATCTTTGGAATATATCCCGTAACATGGTTTCCCGCTCGCCTGCCTCAACCCTGCACAGCGAGTTGAGAAGCGAGATCTCCTTTACGTGCCTCCTAACGTTTCCCCTCACCTTGCCCCAATCAACGAAGTAGTCATATGTCCAATTCGTCTCTAGCAGCGTCCCGAAAAAGTAGTCCAAGTATTCCTTCACATCACTGAAGCCCACTAGGTCGAACCTCACCATACACTCAGTGCATTAGGCGGTGGGCACATAAACCTTTCCGTGTTATTGTGGGGGTCTCCGGATTAGGAGTTGGTGTGCGTTGCCTCCAGGCGTGGAGGAGTGTTATCTGCAAACCACTTGTGGCTGTCTTGTCAGAATACGGCGGCTAACAAGTATTTTCGAGGTCTGCACACTAGTCCCTTTGTTTCTAATTTTGCACGCCTTGAAATTCACTCTTTATCTCCATGTTACGGCTTGTGCTAACCAGCGTTCGAAGCTACCCCTTATGGGTCAATATGGTGTTAGTGTTTTCGGAGTCTTTAACCGCTCTAACCTTGGGAGCACCGGGTTACCTCGCTGAAAACTTGTCTAGTCCATTGGTGGTGGCAAGCATTATTTAATCGGTGTTTACCTTCAAAGCCCTCCTCATTAAGGAGGTTATCTGTTCCAGCTGAGTTGGGTGTGGTTGGCTCAGCCTGGCTAGGTCGTATGTGGTTAATCTCTCGCCTACCGCTAGGGCGAGTTCTCCTATTAGCATGTCGGCGTCTTCTCCTATTACCTGTGCCCCCAGAATCCTTTGGCTTCCCCTTTCCACTACAATCTCCATCCAGCCCTCTGCGAATCCGTCTATTTGAGCCCGGGAATCCAGGGAGAGATCGTACCTTCTAGTCTCAACGTCGAACCCCTTAGCCACTGCTTGATCCTTCCAGAGCCCAACCCACGCGACTTGTGGAAGGGTGTATACGGCGAAGGGAACAGCGTTGTAGTCCATTTCCACGACTTCCCTATTCCCCTCCATGATGTTCTGCGCTGTGACCCATCCCTCTAGAACTGCCACGTGGAAGAGCATGAATTTTCCGTTAACGTCTCCTGGTGCATATACGTTTTCCATTGGGCTCCTCATCCCCGGTGTGGTCTCAATCTCCCCCCTCTTCCCTAAGGGGATGCCTGCTGTGGAGGAGGTGTTGGGCCTTCTTCCCACGGCCACCAAGACTTCATCGAAACCTTCCCATCTACCCTTCTCCGTGACCACGACTTTCCCCTTGCTCTCGACCTTTACACCTGTGCTTCTCTCCTTTGCAATCTTCACCCCGGCCCTCCCCAGTTCCCTCTCAAGGAGACCCTGAACCTCAGCTGAGACCTCCTTCAGCAGGTGAGCGGCGAACAGTGTTACCTCCGATCCGAGCCTGGAGAAAACTGACGACATTTCAACCCCTATATATCCTCCACCGATTATGGCGAGTCTTCTGGGCGGCTGCCTTATCTTGGTGTCGGGCATTAGCAGTTCATGGGTGGTGACCCCGTCTTCATATCCTTGGGGTACAACAGGCTCAGCGCCGGTCGCCACAACCACGTATTTTGTGGTATAAACGTTATCGTTAACCTTCACGTGGTTGGAGTCGATCATGAATCCTGACTCAGGAATGAAGGTTAGCCCCTCATGTTCCCTTATTTCCCGCTCGTGTTGAGCGAATCTTTTCCTCTGCACCTCATCCTTCCAATTCACAAGTTTGGGGAACGAAACCTCGGCCTCCATGAAGGGGACCCTACTCGACATCTCCACGGTATGCGCACCATACCAGTAGGTCTTTGAGGGAACGCATCCCTCATAGAGACAGTTCCCTCCCAAGACCCCCTTAGGTTCCAGCATGAGGACCTTCATGCCTCCTCTCGATAGTTCGAAGGCCGAAGTGTAACCTGCACCCCCTCCACCCAGAACAATCACATCAAAGTCCGTCATACAACCGACAGAAGTTAAAAGCAGATAAGCATTTTCAATATTCGGCTCCATGCTAATTTCCCCTCCTAGCTGGCAAACAGAATTAATCTTCTTCGACAGCAATTTTCGATGAATCAAGAAATAGATAGTTTGGCTCAGAAATCACCTAGGGTGTTGAGACCCATGAAAGCTTGTCAATAGCTAGTGGATTAATGGGAGAATATCGGAAAGACGCTAGTTGGTCTTGGTGTGAAGACAAAGTATCCTAGCAACTAAAACTTATAAACTTTCCAAAACCTCGCCCCTTCTAGGGGCGGGGATTCTAAAAGTATAAATACGAGTCTGGAAAACACTTGTTAATGCGTGTACGGGCATATAGGTTCAGAGCTTACTCATCAAAAACAACCGCGAGGGTGTTGGAAACCCAGCTCGAAGTAGCGTGTAAGCTTTACAACACTTACACGCGGAGCAAGAAGAGTATGAAAGAAACAAGCACACGATGAATAAAACCGAGTTGAGACAGCTCGCCTTGGACCTGAGAAAGCAGAACAAGGAGTTCCAGGCGCTACACTCCCAGGTTGCGCAGCAGGTTGCTGATAGGTTCTACGAGGCACGTCAGAGGTTTTTTGAGGG
>Ga0105109_1000265_pt1 | contig 12827 bp, 14 predicted proteins | sample BED_Mat_host_6_1_FD_79142 | JGI IMG/M metagenome (GOLD analysis project Ga0105109, IMG submission 79142) | Extremophilic microbial mat communities from Yellowstone National Park, USA - BED_Mat_host_6_15 | ecosystem: Environmental > Aquatic > Thermal springs > Hot (42-90C) > Microbial mats ...
AATCCTAAACCTAATCTCCTCTTTTCCGTTTACAATACTCTTTGCTAATTTGAAGTATATTTTATTTAACTGTTTATTCTTTGGTGCAACTTTTACGGCCATGCTCTCCAAGCTTGTCCAAAGATTTCTAAAAATCTTAACTGCTTCTGTTACATCAATCTCATGCAATAGATCTTCTGTTAAGACTTGTGCCTTCTTATCAACTATGCACAATTTAACATAGAATAGATTACCAGCATACACTTTAACCTTAATACCCTTATTTACTAATCTTTTAAGAATTTTATGGTCGGTTTGACTTGTTGTGAGTAATTTAACTTTAACACCTTTCTTTACCACATTTAGAAGCAATTTCGCATCATCATTATCGAGGAAAACTGCTGCAATCCATATCCTTTGCTTAGCTTCATTGATTAATCATCGAGGATCTTCCCAGAATTCATCATAAGTTAAAATATTTTAAAGTTAATAAATTTTTACATAAGTTTTTATACAACTATTCTTTAACTCTTTCATATTCATTTTTATGTTAAATAATTATGATTTTTGCTTAATCCTAACAATTTCGCAGACAATATATCAGTTTAACTTATGAACTTAATTCTTTTGTTGAATTAAGCAATGAATTGTTATGTAAGTTAATTTATAAGGTGCACTTAATATTTATACCAAAACAGCTTCTGATTGAAACTAAATTTTCCATTTAATAGTTTATTTGAAAGGGGTTTGACTTCCTCATCAGATGTAAAAAAAATCGGATTCAGCTTAAATTATAAGAAAGACCTCCATATTCTAGATTAATTAATAAATAGAGATGAGATTCCCAACAATTCTCTTAATTGTCCTTTTTCTTTAAAGTTGTTTAAAAATTCGTCAAGTTAGTATTGCTAATGCTTTCATAAAAACCTAAGGATAAGATATGCTCTACGAAGGCCTGTTTCAAGCAAATCATCTTTTCTAATTCTTGCGCCTTTTCCTTGTTAAGTACTAAAAGAAAAATGTTATACAACGTTGGAAAAAAAGTATTGCTATCTCAATATAACTTTGTGTTGAATAGACTACTATAAATACATAGTATTCCTTACCGCATTTTGAACGCTCAATTTTTCCTTTCAGTTGGCATGATTGCTGTGATATGCTCTTAATTTGTCTAATTCATAAATGAGGATATTGTTTTTGATCCTAATTCTTCTATATAGGTTTTTATTACTTTATCTAAATCGTTATGATCAAACACGATAAACGGCTTGCTTTCAGGGCCGCCAGCTTCATTGAACTTAGATATGCAACCAGTAAGTAAACTAACTTCATTTACCATTTTATAAAATTTATCTTCCAATTCGTAATGAGATAAATTTAGATCTTTATTTTCATTTACAATCACTTTTATTGAACTTAAAATCTCGCCTTTCGTTAAACCTTTACCTCCAAGATAAAGTAAGAGAATTGCTATATAATCTTTTACAATTGCTTTGATTTTTTCCACTCGATTCTCAGTCATTTCTTCTTTCATTCTCTCTTTAAAAATATTCAGCAATTCTTCAGTTAAAAGCCAACGTTCTTCATCTGAGACACTTCTTGAATTGAAGGCTGGCATTATGAGTGCCAATCTTTTTCTATACAATTGATCAAAGAATTCATTGATAGTATCTGTTGCAACTTTAGTTGATGCAATGCTTTGAAATGTCAAAGAAACAATATCAAACTTTTCCTTAATGTATTCATCTTTTAACTTTTTCCACAATTCCTGACCAGTATGAATGGTTTGTCTTTTAAGTGGAGGTTCGGGTATCCAACCAATTTTGGCTATTATTACATTTTCATCATGTAAATCTATTATTTTAATTTTATAATTATACCAAAAATAATATCTATTTAATAAGTTATCATAGGATGCTCCAAGATAGAGGATAGGTAATATATGTTTATACTTTTCAGTTAATTCATTAACGAAACTTAAATTATTTTGAAGACGGTATGCAAAAGCTTCTTTAGCAATAGGTAATCCTTTTTCAGTTAGTGCAAGGAAGAACCAATTTGTATTTTCAGAGTAAATAGTATGTTTAGAACTGCTATCTGTGAATTCATATTGAGAAAGGATCTTTTCAGTCATTTCACTATAAGTCCAGTACTTTGTTCTCTCAATACCTTTTTCTCCGTAACTTATGTAAGGATGCTTTCTAACAAATCCATATGGAATGCGAGATGCAATATATAAGTCTGCTAGACTTTCTTTAATTTCACTAATAACTTCTTCAGATAATCCCATCGAACGCAGCTCATTAATGAAATTATTTAAATTCATAAATTAATAATATTAAGAAAATATTTATGTTTTATTTATTCACATCAATAAAATAATTAATCCTTCTTTTTCTTTTCAACATATATTAATAATTTACTCCTAAATTCATCTAGATTTTCTGATGAAGACCATAATTTATAACATTCAATAAGCGTCTCAATCTTCTCTTTTTCTTTTTTAGTCAAAGAAGAACCCTTGATTGCACGATCTATCATTTCATCTATTTTACCCTGCGAAAGGTTATATGGCAATATCTTATACTCCCGAAGCAGAGATACAAAATATCCTGATGATTTAAAATATTTGAAATCTTCTTTCTTTAATAGCTTTCTTTGTTCTTCTGTAAGGGAATACTTCTTTCCTTTTGACTCGCTCTTTTTACTTTTCTTTATACTTAAATATTTTTCATATTGTTCTATTTCTTCTTTACATATTTCCTGTAGTGAGTACTCTTTTAGATGAACATCCCATTCATATACAGGACCAGGAGAAACTTTAACTATAACATTTTCTGCGCCTCTATAGCTCGATTTTCCCAAAGGTAATAGGAGCGTTCTTTTAAATGCATATTCTCCTACTTTTTCAAGTCTATCAGGGTGCCCTACGATCCAAATAGAGGAGGGATGAAAATAACGATGATAATCTCTTTGACTTATCTTATTATAACATCCAATAGAGTCGAATTTAACAGTAAATTTCGGAGATTCTTTTTAGATTTTAATTTCTTTGAAACTATCACATGAAATTTTTCATTCAAAGTTACGAATTCGATGCAGTAGTATGTAATGATCAATATTAGATCAATGAGTAAACTAATAATTAATTTAATTTATTCTTACGTTTTCGAATAAGAATCTAAAATTTCTTTTGTTTCTTCTCCTACATAAGATGATACTTTATAATAATCACCAAATAACAAATTATAGTTCAACAATCTTTTTCAATTTCTGCTATTGCTTTATTTAATTCTTCATTAGTTATATAAAAACCCTTGATTGGAAGCTTCATAACCGCACCCTTAGCTTTTTCTTTGTCAATTATTTTAAGCTTTTTAAGATAAATTATGAGCCAAAGCGTACCATGCTTTTCTAATCTAAGCTTATCTGCTACTTTTCTTCCCCTTTCATCATCTATAATGGCTATAACTGGTAATTGAGTATCTTGTTTAGATAAATGCAATGCTAGTGCTAGCGTGCTAAGTTCACCTTGCCCTAGACTACGATTCTTTAAACTAATCTTTTTTAAAATATGTGAGGGCACATCATATATTTTGAATATTTGCTTGAGAATATGTTCAATTTTCATTATTTCTTTATAATTTTTAAGTTCATCGAATACTTCCTTTGCTAATATCAATTCAGTATTATGAGCAGAACTATGTTTAAACTCGATCAGTTTTTCTAAAATATTAATGTGAAAAAGAGCAGATATTACAGAGGTATCGAATACTAGTATTTTCTTTCTCTCAATGCTTTCCAATTTATTTTATATATCGCCTTTGACTTCAAAAGGCTTGATTCCATGCTTAATAGCTTCATCTAGTATCTCAAAATAAGAAAGTCCTGCAAGCTTTGCAGCCAACCCTAATGATATCTTTTTCTCTTTTAGCATCTTCAACGCTATTTCCTTCCTTTTACGCATAATTTTTTCTTTAACATCGCTTTTCTCAGCATATTCAGGTGAAGTGACGTAAACATAAAGAAGTAACTCATCTTCATCAAGGCTTTCGAGGAATTCTGGCGTCGCTCTAATTATTTCTTTATCTTTAAAGTTCTCCCAAAGCTGCTTAGCTACTTCATAGCCTTTATCAGTTAGGCTTAGATCTTTAATAAATCCAGAGTTTTCCAGCATATCTTTGTATTCAACTAATGCTTCGCTGTATGGGCCGTAATCAAAAGCGGTGAAATCCAATTCTTCAGCTAAATCTTTAAAAACCTTAGCTAACTCAAACATTTCTTTATGGAGCCATAGTTTTCCCTTACACTTTCCTCCATGAGCATAAAGTAGAATAAGTATATATTTTTCCACAATTGAAAGTTCAATATTATTTAAATCTTTCATCATACATTTATATTAATAAATAATTATATTAATTTTATGTCAGTTAAAAACCGAGTTATCAGTATAGATGATCAATTAGAATGCAGTAGAGTCATTGAAGTATCTTGCGGGTATAAACAAGTTAAAACTCCAAAGAGAGCTTTGTCTGCTTCCAAAGATTATGATGAAACAATACTTGAAAATCGCAATATTAGAGGTTTTGTAGAAATTTACCGTAGAATAACACGAGAAAGATTGCTTAATATTCTCAATGATATTTCAGCTCTTTCAAAAATCAGTAATTCAATTAATTATTTATTAAGAAAAGCAAGAGATGAAGAGATAACGATTGGGATAATTGAGTATGACGCACAAGGGGCATCAAATTTTACTACTGAAGAAATAGAAACACTTTTCGATATACTAAATAATCCAAGGCTAGATATAATAGTACCACCGATAATACCTAGGCTTTCATGTGAAGACTATATAAGATTTCTTGAAAAATATATTGACGTTTACTGTTCATCTTCCTTTAATGCAGTACTAGTACCAATAATACCACATTATTCAACCAGCGATATAGGAAAGCTTTTCGCATATTATATAAAAAAGGACCAGCTTTGTAAGAATTTTATCTGTGTAGATTTTAATGGATCGAATGCTATATCTCAATACGCTTTTGTATCAAAAATAGTGAGAGAATCGTTGCAAATCGAAAAAGAGTATGGTGAACCTTGCGTAAGATATGCTATCAATCTAAAGTATGGAAAGGCAACTAAGAAAGAGCCAATTGTTCCAGCAAAGGATGTTGTTATATTTGCCATGGGATTTAATATTTTTGGTTCAAACCATAAAAGGATTGCAAGATTAAGCGGTGTTGGGAATTATGATTTGATGACTAAGATTTTTAATAGGGGCGATTATGGATATTATAACCTAAACATGGTTAATGATGTTATAAGAGATGCGGATCATTACGAGATTAAGATATTTGAAGTTCTTAAGGATCTCGAATTGACAAAAATCTACAATGCGGAAAAGCATGGACTAGAGGCTTTAGATATTTCAAGTGCGATAAACGAAGGGAGATTATCTCACTATATAAAGTCTAAATCTAGAATATTAGAAGATAAAAGTATATTGAAACGTATATTTAAAGTTAATAAAGTAAGCTCGGAGGTAAGCTTAGAAAAATATTTATATATAGAATAAAGGCAAGTTATTGAAACGATGAAAATTGGAAAATGCCTCAATTCTGATCTATTTCTCTCCAATCTCGACTATTAAATCGCAGAAAAGTTACATGTAACTTTATTCCGTCAGTTGACACAATCTCTCTTGGAATAAGAAATTCTCTGGGTGTACGTAGCTCCATTTCAGTGTCGCTTCTGATAAAGGATCTGGATGTACCGCTATCAAATAAGACGATAAGCCTCTTCTCTCATATCCTTTAACAAGCAACTCCTGCATAACTACACCCATATCTTTCACCTTCGGCAAACGATTTTACTTCTTTATTGATTCTCTTAATTAACTATTTTTTAAAAATAATTAATGATAAAAATGAATTATCGTAATAACGATATATCAAGTAAGAATATGCTTAATATCACAAGAGACCATCTAACTAAATTAGAGCTTATAGAACAAAGATTCCTTGGAAACACTTGCTTACCTGAGCCAGATAAATGGAAGGATCTATGCAATAATGAGATTTGGCTTAGAGTAATTGGACAAGTGATGCTTGTTGGTAGCTCGTCACCCGAGAAAAAATTTAGAGATTCTGATCAACTAAAAGAGAAAGTTTCTTATGATCAACTTTTAAAAATTAAAGATGATGAAAATCAATTAAAGAAAGTCATTCATGAGGTACTCCGAGCAGTTAAAACTAGGTATGCCAGTGCATCAGTTGAAAAGTGCAGAAAGACCAAAGCACTCGTTCATAACTTCAAAGTGTTAAGCGAATATAGGGATGGCCCAATAGGCTTCTTGAAAGAAATTTCAAGGCTTAGTACAGATAAGGAGAAGATTAAGTATGTTATGAGCAAATTTAAGTACATCAAAAGCAAAGGCGCTCGCGATTTCCTGATGGATCTTGGATTGGTTCGTGATGCTATCGCAATAGATGTGCGAATGCGAAATGTTCTTAAGAAAATTGGGATAAATATACCTGAAGGAATAAAAAGTAATCCTAAATTGTATGATAAAATTGAGGAAGAGTTACTATCGAAAGTTTGTAAGCTGTTAAATTTGTCTGGTATCGAATTTGATAGAATTATTTATTGGAATTACAATGAAATAATGAAGATGTTTGATTGAATTAGTAAAATTTTGAATCTGTATCGATTTATCTAGTTATCTGCTTAATTAAGAAACACAAATTGTATTATTCAAATTCTTCGTATGTTTGTCAAATTGTACTAGTTCTATTTCATATCTTTACTAGAAATTGATTTAGGGAAAGATTCTCGTTTGTAACAAATCGATATGGAGACCATCTTCTTTTTGCTAATTGCTGAAACTTTAAGATAAACAATATTGGGATTAGGTAATAATTCGCCACTTCTTTAGCAAATGTTCGTTTTGAATTGAATATAATTTTTAGTCTAATTTTTAACTTCATCGCTTAGTTATTTTAATGATTTAGTGTTTATAATTATTAAAAATATTTAATAAAGATCTTAATAATTATGAGCTTGTTAAAGTAATTCAAACTTCAGGTTCATCACCATAAAGTATAAAGATTTTTGTAGAACGTATTACATCATAGTAGCCTTTCATTCCAGGTATGACAATAGCAAAATATATGAAGTTCTTTACATCCATATAATTCTGAACTATGTACTCAATAGCCATTCCAGCATTAGTGACATTGTTTTCAACAACCAAAAACGCCGTATCTGTCTCCGGTACTGGTGAAGGTATTTGTACATATTTAGAAGGTATTTTCTTATTATTAGATTTTACCCAATATTCAACATCTGCAGTAATGTCAAATCTACCACCATTAAGAACTCTAATAGCATCTTCTTGAGATTTAACCATATATGTTGAGTATTATATGCCCTCTAACATAAACAATCATATCTTGTATCTTGGTAAGTAAATCCTTTACCTTATCTTCTTCTGAAATCATATAATCTTCTATTTCAATGAACCTCTTTGCTATTTTTAGTGACATATTATAAAAGGGATGATAGAGACCAATAAGAACTTCTTCTAATATCTTAGCATCATCTTCTGTTTCGGTTTCAATGAACTTAATTGTTGCAGCTGTTTTTAAAAAGTTATGAGCTTTATCTATGTTCCAATTTTTTAACGTACATAACTTGCTAATTAAAGTGTGTGCTTCCCTATCGCCGCTTAGTAAGTTTGTTTTTATTCTTTCTTTAAGATTCCCTGATGAACCTATGTACTGTAATTTTCCATTGAAGTAAATCATATAAACACCAGGCGATTTTGGCAGCGATGCTTTTGATAACGGAACTTCTTTGGTTGTCAACAAACGATTCATATTCTGCTTAAGTTTTTGAATTAAATTATCAAGTTTATCTTGATAACTTGACATTTATTTTTATTTAACGTATTAATTTACATTTTTTTATTGAAATTAATTATCAATTAATTTGTAGCCATTTTTAATAATAAGAAAATCTATTAAAAAAATAATCATTGCTAACTATATGATCTTATATTCAAGAGTAAATAGTGTTATTGCATTAGATGATTCTCTTGGAAAGCTTACTTGAATATTTTGTCCCACATGCTTTCCTAGGTTTACATATATGCTTAATTCAACTGGGATGGTCAACTTTTCTAATCCATGCCTTTTCAAAAATCTTTTAACCTCTCCTATTGTATTGCTTATATATGATTCGTATTCTTTTTTATATGTCTCAAACTGCAAATCTTTAATGATTTTTTCAAGAATCTGTGTTACAATATTGCTATAATTACTATATCTCGGATCATCTTTTATAGTAAGTAATGGAGGCTCGATTGAAAAAATAATGCTTATGCTTGAATAAATTCTGCATTCTCTGTTTATAATATTTATATGTGAAGAAGCAGGAATACCGCTGTATATATTTTCAATCTTTAAAGAATGATTCTGGGTTATGAGACCTTGTTCAATTGCTATTTTATATATTCTTGGCTTTAAATCTTCAGCGAGTTTATCTCCAATTACTTTGGCAGCTAATTCTGTTCCAAGATATACAATCACCGTATCAAGGAATCTTTCGACAAGTTCATTATGTTTGGCTAAACTATCTATAACCTCTTCATATCCTGTATATGGAGATAAATAAACTCTTATTCTCCTGAATATCTCGTCAGAAAGAGGATAGTATAAAGATTCGCCTTTCCACTCATTCTTTTTTATGTTATAAATCCATACACCTCTTTTAGTTAAAGCTCCTATGTATGCAGATCTTGTTGTTAGCGTTTTAGAACCATGAGTAATAGTCATAAGAATAGGGGGATTTCTTGGATTCACAATTTTTATCTCAAATTTCCTTTTTGGTATCATGAATCTGATTTCTTCTTTTCCATTTACAATTGACTTTGTTAATTTGAAGTATATCTCCTCTAGCTGTTTATCCTTAGATGCGAGTTTAAAGACTGTACTCTTTGAACTTGCCCAGAATTTTCTGAAAATTTTAACTGCTTCTGCTACATCAATCTCATGTAAAACATTTTCTTTCAGGACTTTTACCTTTCCATCAGCTATACATAATTTATAAGGCAGATTATCCGCATATACTTTAACCTTGGCACCTTTCTTAACCAATTTTTTAAGAATGCTAAGATCAGCTTGATTTGTTGCAAGTACTTTAACCTCAGCACCTCTCTTCAGAGCATTAAGAAGCAGATTCGCATCATGATTGTTAATGAAAGTTGCAGCCATCCATACAGCCTGCTTAGCTTCATTAATTAAATCATCAAATACTTTTCCAGAATTCATATTATTTAAAATATTTAAAAGTTAATAAATTTTACATGAGTTTTTATACATTTATTCTTTGGTTCTTCATATTTGTTTCCATGTTAATATGTTTTTTCAATTTTGATAATTTCCTAGACAACATAATTAGTTTAACTAATAAATTTAATTCATCAATTGAATTAAGTAGTAAACCCGGAAGCTTTCTTTGTCCATGAAAAGTAATAGGGGACGAATTAAACTGTGGATGAAAAGTAAATGATACGCTACCACTATTATTAAGAATATTTGTGTAATCAATGTTGATATTTAGCGGTAGTCCTAAGTTTTCTAATTTTCGTATGACTTTTGAGGGTATTTTGCATAAAGTTTCCTCTTGATCTTTACCAAGAGAGCCTATAATACTATTTAGTTGGATTTCAGAAATTACTTCTCGTGGCATAGGGTCTAAATTAACAACTAAATTGTATGAAGGATAATTACCAATGTTCTTAACCATGATATGGTAACCGACATATATTGGCCCCTCAGGCATCTCCCCTCCGCCTATAACCTCTTTAACATATGCTATAAAAACTGGTTCATAACTTAATTCAGTAAGCTTAGTTTGTCTCAATGCAACCTCAACATGAAACCAAATAAGATAAAGTTGTGCTAGAGTAAATATAAGTAAAAAAGAGGCGAGAGATAAACCGAACGTCCATAAAATTAGAAAGACTAAGAATGCTGGAATTATAATTATTGGAGTTAAAGATAAAATGAACCTTTTAATTATTCTCTTCCAAATCATCGGTCTCCTGTTGAATAGACATGAGGCTGTAAACAAATCGAAGCATAATTATTCAAAATCTGTATAATGTCAGTTATCTTCTTTGCACTATAGCATTTCATTCTATAATAACCAAATTTCTCACTTTTATTTTAAATTATTAACGATTTTTTTGCCTTTACCGATTTCTATTCCTCTCTCTGCTGCCATTTTGTATATTTCTTCTGCTGTATGATAAGTTCTTCTCTTAGATGGTTCTGTTTTGTGTGGAAATTTGTATTTTACTGTAAATGGTGTATTCCTAAAGAATACTTCTTTATTAGTCCATCTTTTCATTTTTCCTGTTTTCACAATTTGCAGACATCTTAATGGTGATATAGGTTTATTTTTATTCATTAATTCAAATATTATTTGACCTCTTATCAACGTCATATATTATTAATCACACACCAAATTATTTAAAGATGTGTATAACAATATTAGATGAAATTTCACATAGATTTTACATTAACTTAAATATAACTACAGCGGATATTAAAGTAATTTACACTATTGTTATAGTACATTGTTTGCTATAAACATTCCTCAGAGGAACGCATTAAGGTAATTTATTCGGTTAATATAAAAAAGATAAACTCTTCACGAACGAAAAAAGTGGAAAGGATAAACTAATACACTATAATACTTCAACATTGAAATAAAGAAGTAATTCTGCTTACTTTGAGAAGTCAGTAAACTACTCCATATGGAAGTTTAGAAAGATTCGAAATTGTGCCTTTTATAGCTTTTGTCGTTTCATCTGAACCAACGATCTCGAAAGCTGCATAAATTAACCTTGTCATTTTTGCTTTTCTTTTCATAAGTTTCCTATGCTCAGGATTCAAGTCATTTCTTGAAATTATGATATTGAACAATTTAGTAATCCAATCTGGTTGCTTAGTATACCACAAGACATCATGTCTTATCGCAAGCTTACCCAAGTCTGTTTCTTGAACTTCTTCTATATCGACTTCGAATCCAAGCTTTTTACCTATTTTGCAAAGAAGAATTTTCATCTTCATTTGTTGACTTTTTGATTTTATGGCAATCAACAATCTTACGCATTTATATCGCTAATCTATATTTTTTTGATGAATTTTTTTATATTAATAATAGAAAAAAACGTATTGTATATAAGCTAGATTAATTTATTAAATAATTATGAGAATGCGTCATCTTTAGAGTAAAAAATGGAAGACAGCTTTACTAAATCTATTGAGAAACTTATTCATGAAATACTGAACGAGGCATTCAACTATGATCTCAAATATGAAGATTTTGTTGCAGCAGTGATTTCAGCATATAGGTATCGACCAAAGAAAATAATATACGCTAAACTTGTTAACAAGATCGAATCTCTTTTAGGAATTATACGAGAATTTTATAATAAATATCAACAAGTTGAGGTAAATGCCGATGATATAATGAAAAATTTAATTTCAGGTAGAAGAACGATCAGTAAAGCTTATCTTATTGATAATCTAGGTCTTTCTGAAATATATTCACTAACAAACAATTTTGGTTATTTAAATCTATCTATAAAGTGTAGTAATAAACAGGGTAGGAAATACACAGACTTTTAAAAATATGTCCAAAGTGAATTAACAATAATTTTAGTATAAAGCTTGTGGTGAGATAAGACCATACTATCCATACATCACTAAATATTTTAATGATATACTTATCTATATTTTAAGAAATAAGATAAGTTCCAAATAGATGAATAATGTAGATTATTGAAAGTGATTTTATCATCAAAATTTAGGCAATACATTTTAATTTATTATGATAAATTAAAAATGATTAAGTGTCACTGTTGAATTTTGCTTCATCAACCTTTTTTGCTAAAAGGCTTGCAAATGAAAGATGCTCTAATACCTTAAACGGGTCTTCATGCTTTATTAATCCATGCGCACTAGGATTTCGAATGCCCATTACAGCACCCATGAATAATTGCATGAAGCCCTTTTGTTCATCTAAATCTTCTCTAGTCTGGAGTTCATTTAATTGAAGAATTGGTTTTTTCTTTATATTAAAATTTTCTTTATCATATTCTACGTCGAAGACTGCTCTCATGAGTTCATAACCATCTAACTTCTTCTTATTAGATTTCTCCTTGACGTAATTAATTAGCGCTTTGTAAGCTTCAAAGATTGCCTGTGCATAATGTTTGTCTTTGAACAATTTTTCACTAGCATTTTTTATAACAGGATGAAGTTGTAAAAGATCAAAAATCATGTTTGGATCTGTTTTATATACTTTTTCTTGATAAGCTAAAAAATCATCAACCATGCTTAATTCAAACGTAGATAGTGAATATAACGTACTTGAATCAATTTCGGTATCATCAGATGTTGTTTGAAGTTCATAAGAAAAGTAAATATATTGACTTTCAAATTGCTGCCAAAGTTTTTCTTTAACATCTTCAATTAATTTTCTAAGACTTGTATCCCCTGGTCTGTTAAATATATTTTCATTATACTTTTCTATAAACCAAAGTAAGGGTATAAATTCATCAACACTTAGTTCCTTAATACTTATTGAGCGCAAGAAATTTACCATCCCATCAATTATAGTGTTGTCAACTTTCAATTCAAACAAGGCTGCCGAGTATAGAGCAAAACGATAAATCTTGCCATACCAACGATGCTTAGCTTCATTAAATGCATACTTAAGCAATATTTCTCTCGTTACTTTTTCTAACATCCCTGACATAACCAAACCTG
>Ga0105109_1000313_pt1 | contig 11251 bp, 10 predicted proteins | sample BED_Mat_host_6_1_FD_79142 | JGI IMG/M metagenome (GOLD analysis project Ga0105109, IMG submission 79142) | Extremophilic microbial mat communities from Yellowstone National Park, USA - BED_Mat_host_6_15 | ecosystem: Environmental > Aquatic > Thermal springs > Hot (42-90C) > Microbial mats ...
AATCAATTTATAGCGTAATAATATTAATTATTTCTAAAGAAGAAGTTTCAGAAATAAGAAGACAAGTTGGCTTAGCTGAACTAGAAGCAAATTTGAAGCTTATTCATACATTTACAAAGAAATGAAAGCTTCGCCCTTTAGGACGGGGACAGAAAGATTCAAATACTTTAAAAGAAAATTTTTAAGCATGACAATAAATCTTCTCCCCAGCTCGATAGGGGACTTAATGGGACTTAGGAAGGAACGTTCAGCAAACTTTTATATTTGTTTTTCAATGAGAATCCCTTGTTAATTTTATTCGGGTTCCTGAGAAACATATATGTGGACAGTTCCCTTAGCTTCTTACTACCCCTCATATGCGATATGTAGCTACGAATCAATGGTGAGAAAAATGAAACGCTTTGAAAAGGCAACCCTCGAACTTTTCAAGGCGTGAAGGAAGTCAGATATTTCATCTGCTGAGAATTCTTATAGCTTCGAGCTTCCCCATATATTCGGATTTTAAAGACCTTCATAAAGGATAAAATTAAAGAAGAATATCAGAAATAGTTTAGAAAAGTAGAAGAATATGCTAATAATTTAAAGTTAGAAATTAAGAAAACTTCAAAGAATTGAATCTAACATTTTTGTATTCCATAAAGTAGATGGAAAGTATCAAGAATAATACTCGCTTGTTTTATCATTTATCGTATAATATCATACTCGTCCGTAAAGCGCTCGCAAATATATTTCAAGAAGCATGACAAAATATATTTCGTTACCCATTCTTTTAATTCTTACTTTTTTGCTATTCTTTTTATGTTTATTAAAAAAGGTAAGTTAGATTCTTTTATTTCATTATCTGTAATAAATGAAGTACTCAGAATCTCTATCTGTTTCATCCATCTCCTCATAACTAATAAATGGTTTAAAATGTCTTTAAAATCAGGTGTGATTAATAACGGATAATATTCTCCATTGAATTTGTAAAAGAAATCTTTTGTTAAACCATCAAAAATTCCTCTGATTCTTTCTTTTCTTTTGAATTTAATTCGAAGAACAAATTTCTTAATAAAGAAACTTTCAAACTACTGTTTAAAGGCTTTTTCTTCCAAATTTTCCGATGACAAAAAACTCTATTCCTGCTTATAAGATATTGTCTACTGAAGCTTTTCCTTTTTAAGGTTCCTTCCTCTAAATGTATTCCCCCTTCAATAGGTAACACTGCACAATAATAACCATTACTCCAAAATGAAAAACCAACTTCTAAATCTTCAGCATCCCAATAATAATAAGGTTCAAATACTTGTGGAAATCGACCTATACTAACTAACTTCTTAACGTCTAGCGCGAAAAAAGCTCCTACATTGAATGAAACATAAGATAATTTATCTGGATATTCAAAAATTTTATAACCAGCAAATCTTATTATAGGATTAAAGTATATATCAATAAAGCCAGATACATCACTTATATCTTTTTTGTTTTCTTTTGAATTAATACATTGTAAAGAAATGACTTTTTTATTTTTATCAAAAAAATTAATCATATCAGAAACACATTCATTATTAGTAATTATATAATCATTATTCATAAGTACTAAAAATTCATACATCTTATATTGAAATATTTTTTTAATAGCTAGATTAAAACCCCCTACGAATCCGTAATTCTTATCATGCGAGATAAGGTTAACATCGAATCTTTCTATAATATCTATACTTTTATCGGTAGATGCGTTATCAATCAGATAGATATCAGCGGGATATTTGATATTTTTAGCACTTTCAATGCATCTAAAAAAATAACTACCGAGTTTTTTATAACCGTTATAATTTAAAATCAGAATTGCAACTTTTTTCATTTAGATCTAAATATTACCTTAAGATCTTTATTTTCTGCATAATTAATATATACGTCCAAAACAATTCCTTTAATTTTTTGCTAAACATGAATATTCTTCTTCCAGCTTCTTTAGGCCTATAATATATGGTACTAAGTAGCTACTAAACATTCGATGATATATTTTAACATATTCAGAAAAACTAGCTAGCCGATAAAGAGTATAGCCTTCACAATAAAATTTCCCTCCGTCTAATTTAGCCATACCTTCAAGTAATCTATTATTTACTTTTATAAAATGCTTATCCATTTTTCTTATATATTTTGTTACAACATCTGACCTCCTCCCCGCCCTAAAGGGCGAGGGTTCCCTGAGGTCTCGGGGGTTACACCCCTTTAACGGGCGCTACTCCGTTATGGTCTATGATGAAAGACAACGGTTTTTTCACCGTCGAAACCACAATGTTAGTAGCCATCTTTAGTATGTTTAATGCACCGTTTAAATCCGAGTGAAGTTTGTGATCTAGTGGACAGCTAATTACACCTCTCGGCTTCCTAGTTACTTCAACATTGTGATATGCACAGTACTTAGACGTGTTATATTCAACAACCTCATACACCCTCATGCCATACTCTTGAGCCTTCAACTCAATCGCATCCATCAGTTTGCGGTAAGACCATAGATTCACCGTAAACTTGTTACCCTTCTCTTGTGCAATATTGAAGGGATAACCTAGATATATCGTGGGGACTCCTAGCTCGTGGAGTTGTTCTAACAAATGAGACGCGAAAGTTCTGTATAGGTGAAGTAGTCTCCTATTTAACTTCTTGTACAGTCTCTTCATTTCCATTAACAACTCCTCATAAGCCTCATACTCGCCGAGGTTCTTGGTCTTGCTAGCTAATAACTGAACTTCCGATATCTTCTTCTTGAGATAGAAGTAGTCCTCCTTAGTCCTAACACCCTTGTACAACAACCACGTTCCGTCGTTTATTACTACGCTTGCTAAAATGTTTATTCCTAGGTCTATTGAAGCGACCTTGTTTCCCTTAGGTGATTCAACTTGAATGACTTTCCTTTCACCATTGACGATATGTTTAGCTTTGTTACCCCTTCTAGTAGTTTCTACTCCAACTTCAACCGGAATTGAAGCATACCAAGCATTTCTGGTTTCATCGTAGAATATCTCCAGTCTACCTTGCTTACCATACCACCTTAACTTACCTACGAAGTCTATTTCCATATCGAAGTACTTGAGTATTAACTTGTTATTCTTTTCATCCACAACGTAATTATCTTCTCTCACTACTAGTATTAACTTCTTCTTCTTAGTGTCCTTATCCTTCCAGTAACCCGGAGGGCTTACGCGTTTAATGAACAGTGGCAATTTTCCTTCCTTCTTCAGCTTCAGTAGTTTAAAAAATGAATCCCAAGCCTCGTTATTCTTGTTAATAACTTGTTGTGCACTTGCACTACCTAATTTATCCTTGTACTTCTGGTAATACTTATCGTATGTACTCTTAAAGTCTACTTCATGTTGTTTGAAGAACTGTTGCCTTCTCTCGTAGTTTATCTCATTGTATAACTTAGCAGATATATTTGCTAGCCTTCTGAGCTTTCTCTCTTGAAAACAGTTCGGTAGAATTCTTACTACATTTGTCCTCTTGTTCTTATGCTCAACTTCATAGATGCCCTCCTCCGGCATTGCGGGAGAAATCGGCTCCCGCTCCTCACTCCCATTAAATTGGCCGGAGAAAGGCATATTAAAAAATGTGTCTAATTGATATTTAAACACTTCTATAAGGGGTTATCCATCTCCGTCCTAAAGGGCGAGGCTTTACGCACTCTTAACCCCTACTCTGTAACCTCACCAACAACAATATAATCTGGTCTAAACCTCATGGACAGCTTTGTGAGAACCATTAAACTAACATCAAACTTTGTTTCAGTAATACTGTACGTATGTCTAGCCTTCAAATGCTCCCAATGAACATGAGGGAGTCTGAGTTCAGGCGTATCCTCAATCGTGCATATCTTCATCGTCGGTGAGATTATGGTTGCGAGGGAATTAATCATACTAGTCTTACCAGAACCCATCGGCCCAATAATCATCACAAAACCCTTATTCTCAACAAGCAACCAATAATAAGCCGCCATGAGCGGACTCATAGTCCCAAACTTCACAATATGACCAATCGTGAAAGACTCCTCAGGAAAATGACGAATATCAAAACTAGAACCAGGCAAACTAACTTCACCACTAAAAGTTACCGCAATACAATGACGCTCCTTCGTCATAGCATCCGTGAAAGGTACTGCAACAGTAACACTCTTCCCACAACGCTGCGCAAGACTCTGAACAAAACTTCGCAGCACATCCTCACTACCAAACTTAATATTCGTATCCAACCAATCATACTCAGTATACTTCCTGTGAATAACAGCAACAGGCTTATCGTAACCCTCGCATGAGATCTCCTCAACATAAGGATCATTCATTGGGACGTTTATGAGACCATAGCCAAAAGCATCCCTACTAATATAATACTTATACTTTTGAAAAGAGCGAGAGAATTCAAGAAAACCTATAATGAAGTCATGCGCATCCTAAGCGAAAATTTTTCGCACAGTAGCGAAGAAAAATCGCAAGATAATGAAGCGCAAACGATGCAACGAAGCGAAGAGGTAAGAACTTTGCGAGGTAGCGAAAAATCTTCGCAAGATAGCAAAAAAAAGCGCAGAAGAGCATAAGTGATGAAAAAAATTCGCATAGTAGCGAAGAAAAGTCGCTTTTAACGTTGGATGATGCGCTAAAAGTGAAAATTATAAGACATGTGAAGAATAGACATTACACACTTGCGAAAAGATTACTTGAGCGTGCAGGATACACCAACGTTAGCATAAAAAGAGTGCGAAATATGATATTAATCGAGACGGATCAAGGACGCACGGTACTCACAATTGCTTGAATACTTTCTCAGCTTAACATAAGTGTATCCGAGGTTATTGTCTTCCTCTTCTCCCATTTCTTGATCGTCATCCTCATTAGTTGCCTTATGGGGAACTAATTTACAAATAAAGGAATTGTTTGACACTAAATGTGGAACGTTGATTGTAAAGAGTTCAATAAGCAATAGCATGAAACAGATCAATAGGAATATTCATGAAAACGAATTTAAAATATAACATTGGAGCAAATGATCCTCCAAAAGAACAATTTAAAGACCATCAAAGTCAGTTAAATTGATGTGCTTTCCTCTATAATCCTTTTGATAGCCTTCAAAATTTCTTTACCAAAACTATCAGCATATTGATTAGCTAGCTTCTCTGCTTCTTCCTTCTCAGGACCGCGCGCATGAAGAATCTTACCTCTAATGTCATTGACTGTTGTTTTTCCGTCTGGTTTGTAGGTTATAGAGTAATCATTTGAGAATTTTTCTGCCCATTTTTCATCATACTTACTTTTATATCCCTTTATAGAAGCAAGCATTTCAAAAGAGATAAAATAATCCAAGAATTTATCTACCTTGTCCTCTTCTAAGTCCCCCTTCTCCAACATTTAATCGCTCTTAGAAGAGCTTTACCCTCTCCCAACTTATTAATTCTATCTGTTAATTCTTTCAACTCAGCTTTAATTTTATCTAAGCTCTCTTTAGAGTATTTTATCTGTTGGGAAACCTCATCCTTCATCTCCATGGCATCAAATATTGCTATTTTCTTAACTTTTCCCTCATCTTCAATGATAGGCTTATGCGCAACTTTTACATCCTCAATAATAAATCCCTCTCCAAAAATAACTATAAGCATTGATGCGAATTTTTCTATTTCTTCAATAGCCTTCTCTCTTGCAAGATGATAATCATCTTTTTCTATAGAAATAGTAGTTTTCCCGTATATTTTCCCATCCCTAGTTTCTATACTAATTCCTTCATATTCTATCACACCATCTAACAAATAGCTGATATTAGGTTTGCTTCTAAGCCTTAAAGTTACATCAAATTCGTGCATAAATTATACTATGTGTTGCTCCTAAAAATCTTTATGCCTTGTGCTGTAAACAGTTACAATCATGAAGAAGATAACTCCAAGATCTCTAAACGTTTATCATCACTCATAAGAACAACTTTCAAAAATTGTTTTTTACAACTGATCTCTTCGTGCTTAAAACAAAACGATGAGAACTCATGTTCTTCCGTATTTTATTTAATAACCTTTAAAGATTCTAGAAAAGGGAAATTATAAGGTGATTCGAAACAGTAGCTTTTTCTATTTTGTTTCCTTATCAAAAATATTTAATACATAAACGGTTGCACTGACAATTCTTTTAAGCTCAACTTTTTATCAATTCATACTGAGTAAAGAACTTAAGAGTTAATATTGAGTTTACTAACAATATGGTTAAGCTAGGATCAAAAAGGCATTTAAGGAGATGCAAGAAAAAGTTGACTATGAGCGTATTTACGTATTGCAATGTTAAAGCTTTACTTGATTTTATTTCTTCACTAAGTTCGATTTTTTATTATTTTTTTTTAAATTTAATATCTATCATTGTCTTTAAGAATAAGCGGATATCGTCTATTAATTCTCTAGCTTCTACTATCAATGATGATAGTGTATTCAAACTCGTAAGAAGTACAACTCTTATACCTGCAATTATTATAATCACTAATATGAGTACCACCATTAATAAATCAATTGGTATGTAAACCCTTAAAATTATAATCCCTAAAAAATTGATAGCTTTCAAATATAGCCCTCCTATTGCTATGCTAATAATTGCAAAAATTATAGTAATACGAATCATGGTGTCTTGCTGGGTTACACTTGATAATGTTGATATATTAGCTTTAGCATCCTTTATTCTTTCTGGTATTTCTAGGTTCTCTTCTCCACCCTTCATAACTTTCCAGATAGGTCTTGCACTTATGAAAGTGATATTGCTATACTCATGGATACTTTCAAAGAATTCTTTAATAAGCTTAGTAGACTTCCAATAATTCATAGACACATTCCCAGATACATCCTGAACTTTGCTGAAGTATCTTTCCAGTATACTGTCTATTATAGAAAGAAACTCTAGAGGAGTGATAACGTAATGTTCAAAGTATTCAGGAAAAGTATATAGAAAGTGTAGTTCTCCATAATGCCCATGATCTTGCTCAAAAATTTTATTAATTTCCTCTATGTGCTTTTCGAATTCATCGAATCCAAAAAAGAGATAGCCAAAATTTCCAACAAAGATATAAAAATCTCGACGCTTATATAATTCTTCAAGTTCTATTCTGCTTTTATTATGCTTATACCATCCTCGAATTGCATTTACTATACCGTAGAGTTCCTCATATGGTATATTACCATCTTTGAATTTTCTTATGCAAATTGCATATCTAGCTTCTTTTTCTGAACCTCTCTTTTTCAGCTTTCTTACTGCAACACTAATACTCACATCTTTCAACTCTGTTAAAAAAAGATTTTCCAACTTATCTAAAAGATACTCTCCTAGCCTCTTTTCATTACCATCATTTAGCTTAACTTTTTCCTTTGGGAGTCTTCTCTCAATTTCTATTATTTCGTAAGTATTCAAAGTTTTTCCTGATAAGGAAATATAGAGAGTTACAATAATTATTCCTGTTTTATGAATTAATAGATGTACTTCTACATTCTTTCCTAATTGATTTAATAGTTCGGAAGTAAATTGTATTCCTCTATCAGGTAGCCTAATTCTTACAAAGTTCTCTGCAGTAAGGTAGCGAGGATCAAAAGAAATTTTTTCGCTTCCAATAGATGCTATGAATAGCTTGTACTTCTCTATGAGCAATTTTTCATACTCGCACTCTTTTTGTTTGCACTTTTTTATGTTCAATACATACTTCTTTATATCATCAAAATCAATATTCTCAAAATCAGAATTGTTGAACTTATCATTATCTTCTTTCTTAAGCAAAATAGGTTTTTCTAACATTTTTCTTAGTTTTTCTTGCTTTTTGTCTTTTAATTTTTCTTTTAGTTCTTTGTTCCAAGGAATAAAAACAGCCTCGCAACTTGTTTTCTCTATGAGATTTTTGGTAATCTTCTTCAAATTTAATGTTTTTTGTAGGTCAAACATATATGTTACTGCAATAAGGTCTACGTTCCATTCATGCCCTTTACGTTCTGGAACTTCTTCCATGTACATTTTTTCATTTAAATATATAAAAACTTTTTTGTAGAAACTCGCTTTGTTAACTTAGGCTCTATAGAAGTATTTATTTCTTTTAATTTTCACAATAAAAGAAATTCAAACATATGAGCATATACTTCTGGTTGGTTTTCATGCTATAACCTAAATACTGAGCAAAGAGGACTACTGGAGCATTACTCTTTGTCTTTTGAAGTATGTTAATTAATTGCAGAAGATGCTGTAATGGTTTGAGCGTGCAATGTAAGGTTTTTAGTTTAAGCCTTCTCATGTTCATTGTTGAGGTAAATTGGCTTTTAATAATGAAAACCAGTATTAGAAAACACATGCTCAGAAAAAGATCACATCAGAGAACAATGCAACACAACATTGCAGAAGAAAAAGCTTTTTTTGTTTCTCTTTTCCACATTGGATATCTTATTATATTTGTTTTTCATGAGTATTATCTCTTTACTCAAAATAATAATAAAATGAGTGAAATGAATAATGTAGGAGCGATCATTTTCTTCTTTTTAAGATTTTGGCATATCTATTAACATGAATGATATGCGTCCCTTTAGTTTGTTTATTGTTGTTGCATTAATAATACTGCTTGTTTTATCTCATACGCTTCTCTTCACTACTCCAGTTTATGCGCAGGGTATTTTAGTGAAGACGTGGGTGGAGAATGTTTATGATGCGTGCGGGAATCCGAGGGTAAATCCAGATGACACGTATTATCCAGGTGATGCGTCCAAAATACGCTATGAAGTAACATTGGGAGAAAATGTAACATTCTTAAAACTAGAAGTATCATATGATAGGAGCGCCTTCAAAACAAGGACGAGCGGAAGCGTATGGGTGTTCGAAATCCTTAAGGAGGCAAAACCAGGTAATTATGAGATCACATTTACTGCTTACGGGAATCACACTTACGTAAGTGGGAATGAAACGAAGTGGGAGATAATCTCAGCATCAAGTACGCAAAGAGTTACTATTGTAAAATATGAACCGCACTTCACAGTCCTCCTCAATTACATACTTTATAAAGATGAGCATTCAATCGAATACGAAAAACCATTCGTAATCATTGTAAGGTATGATGGAAACGGGCCAGACAATAATACTAGACAAAGAGCAATCATAGACAATTACACATACAAAATCACGGGCATTCACATCAATACAACACTTAACCCAAACCAACACTCAAAACCACAACTAGCGGAACTACAACATTCACCAACATAGAGAACTTGACCACAATAACAGTGTATAAGAGAGAATACACTAATGCAAAACTTCTCTTATGGAATAAGACATGTCAGCTCATTTTCGACAATACAAGGAGATATGCTAGATTAGTCCTCAGCTCCAATGACACACTCAACATAGCCAAAGATGGTTACGAATACGTACAGACAAACGTGACATTCTACACAACAAGATTCTCATCACAACTATATGTAGATTTTAATGTAACGCACGTATACATGCCGAACATATTCAAAAAGCTGATGCGTGTAGTAGCGTATGAACCGTATAAAGTGGGGGATAGGATTGGTTTCAGAATAGATGAGAATATGCGGATTAAAATGATGATAACACCAGCGAATGCATCATTAACGTATCCAGAATTGCTGATGATGATGGCGGAAAATGAGAAGAGTGATGAAACAGCGCTACAATACTTTCAAAATGATCTGTACAATTACAAAAATGCTACGCAAATATTTGATGCGATGGGGGAGCTCGATGCCGTCATAAACAAGACTGCAGTAATAGACTTGTACAATTATATGATCATAATACAAAACCCGAATACTAATATAGAGACGCATGATACGACAATACTCTTGTTTGATAATGAAACGGTCAATGTTTATGTGAATTTCATTGGTTATGGTGTGGATGTGAAAAACGTTACTGCAACGCCAACGCAGGTAATAATAAGACTCTTTGTGAGAAATGAGGCAGGAGGATTAGAATGGTTCGCAATCAGAACGCAAGATGAAGTGCTTCAAAATATTACGTTACCGCGTGTGCCGTCGCTTATTAATGCGAGAGGTTTCTTTGGAGATCACATGATCACAATACCAAAGACAAGCTCATCATATTTCTATTTGGAGTATAAGAATGTTTGGAATGCTGTAACGCTTGATGGCCCGTATTCAATTCCGCAGTCTAATGTTGAACGAGCAGAAGGATTACCGTTTGAGTATTGGGTAGGGCTTCTTTTCTTTGCATACGTTTTTGCAAGAATAGTGGGTAGAAAATTGCGAAGAGGATGAGAAGGAGTAAAAATTTGAAAAAGCAAGAGAAGAGATAGAAAAGAACCCATTAATGGTATTATGGCTGAAGCACAGGGAAACCCTAGCAAAACACACACCACAACAAGAAAAATACTTCAGCGACATACTTTACAATGCACTCACATCAATATATGCTAATTTCAACATAAAAAGATGGATAACACAATCAGAAGACACATTCTCATACCTAGGATTTACACAAATTTTCGACACAGCAGACAAGCTTTACAATATAATAAAAGACAAGACAGTAAAAACAACAGAAGAACTACTACAACACATGCTTGACACACGCAACATTAATGCAATCGCACCATACCTAACACTAGTCCTAGCAATGTACAGAATCACAATCGAGAACAACACACAAGAAGCACTAAAAACAATACCCTCCTACAATATATTTTCCCAACACACTCAAAAACCTATTATATGCTAAAATCATAACAAAATCCACAACAAACCAAGAAAAACAAACAACAAACAAATACTACTTCCCCTATGGCACAACAAACACAATAATACCCATCCACCAAACACAAACCCACAACAAATAATAATGATCACACTCCTATTCCTCCTACTCCTCATCTACCTAAAAATGATCATACCAGAATACAGAAAACGATGAAAAACATTTTTGCCCAAGATGTTTAAGAGAGTTGAGGTGAGCTAGATGAAAATTATAGTTCCACCGATTAAGTGTCAAGGTATAAAAACGAAGCTAGTTCCTTTTATTATAAAAAATATAAACTGGGATAAAAGAGGAAAATGGATTTATATTAATCCTCTCTAAATTTCTTTATCGCCTCATAGATGTTTTCACAAAGATCAAAAGGAGTCAGTTAATCATAACTTAAATGAAGCTTCTTTGTATATCGGATCCAGAAAACGATAATCCTTTATTATGCTTAACTTCTCCATCTTTTCAACCAATCTTGAAAGTGTTGCTTTTGGTAA
>Ga0105109_1000324_pt1 | contig 10929 bp, 14 predicted proteins | sample BED_Mat_host_6_1_FD_79142 | JGI IMG/M metagenome (GOLD analysis project Ga0105109, IMG submission 79142) | Extremophilic microbial mat communities from Yellowstone National Park, USA - BED_Mat_host_6_15 | ecosystem: Environmental > Aquatic > Thermal springs > Hot (42-90C) > Microbial mats ...
AAAGATAAGTGGTCTTTACAAAGAGAGTAAAAGAGGAGAAATAAAACTTAAACCTGTAGGAGGAACAAAAGTGTTTTATTTAGTAGCTGAAGAAGTATTGAAAGATATAAAAGAAAGAATAAGCGAGGAATCTCTTTCATTTCCAAAATATAGAGGCTAGAAAACTGTTAGCAGTCTACAGAGAAACCTTTAAATACTTGTTTGCCAAGACTTCTTATAGTGACACTAATGATACTCCTCCCCAGCTCGATTGGGAGTAAAATGAGACTGTGGGAGGGGTATCCAGTGACACTTCTTTCCTTCAAGGGGCTAGACTTCTTGGATGAAAGCCCCTTTAACAAGGGGTGGGTCTCTGCTCCACCCGTCTGCCCACCAGATGAGACATGTAACCCCGAATCAATGGTGGGAACGATGACCCCACTAGAAGAGGCACTCCCACCCTTCTAGTGTTGGGGAGGAAGCCAGTACAAATTTGCCTAAAATTGAAAGTTACCTTCCTTTTGGAAGACAACTTTTTTAAAATTACCCTTTAATATGCCAAAGGAATTGGATAGATTTGAATTAATCAAATTTATAAAACATAACAAAATAGAACTGAGTGGAAATAATTTTTTGATTGTTTATAAGTTAGTTTCAGAGGAATGTAAAAAAATAAACAGAAAAAACAAGGCAAATATTTGTAATCCAGATCTCATAATTTCAAAACTTTTTACTATAGGGAAAAAAGGTAATTATGAAATAGAAATTGATGAAAATAATAATTTTGTAGGATTCTATAAAAAAGGTGGTGGAAAAGGCAAAAAATTATCTTTTGTAACCACCTTTGTTGATTTATTATATGCAATTTCCTATTTGGTTAGGAAAATCACTACTGAAAATATCAAAGTATTTTTGAGATAACTTTTTAACTTCCTTTATCAAAAAATAAATATGGATGACCTTTCAGCTTTTTATTTATTTAAAAAACTTCTTCTGTTAGAATTTCTGTTAATAGTTGTTACCATTATTTTCACACTAAGTTTTATTTATTTTGTTTCACCACATTCGATTATAAGAGTCTTAAGTTTTATTTTCCTTTTTTCTGCTAATACATTAAATGTTGGATTTATTCTTTTTTTACATTCAAAAAGGTTAACCAAATATATGGCAATTGGGATTGACAATAATTCAAGATATGCAAAGTTAATAATAACCTATTTATTTTCAATGTTCTTCATTTGGCTTGTTTTGATGAGGTGATGTTTTATGGCAAGTAAGGTTTTTAAAATAATAGGAGTTAACATGAAACTGTCACTAGAAGATTTTATGGAAGAAGTGAGACAAACAAAAGTATATAAGAAGGTATATTTAGTAAGTGGGTCTAATTATGTTAAATTACTAAAGGAGCTTGATAAGATTGAACCTCTAATAAAAAGTGTGGAACTCGATGATGAGTATGATATGGTTATTTTAACTAATGGGATAAAAGTGGATATTACAGAGGTTGCTTGGGATTTATTGTCACTCAAAAAAACTATAAAGTATTTACAAAAGCTTTCACAGTTGGAACCCAAAAATAAACTACAAGTGTTAAGTTATATTGATATAAGGAGACTTAAGCTTTATGATAACACCTTTAGAAATACTGTCCTAACATTAGAACACAAAAAACTATATGTGGCAAAAGGGAATGTGCTTGTGGCTGGAAACTATAGATTTTATAAAACAATGAAGAAAATCATTGATTTAAACCTTAAGAGTTCCAGTTTTATGTACATTGTTGTAAAGTCTAAAGAATTTGATCCAAACAAACTAAAAGAATTTGTCGGAAATAAAGACTATGTATCAATACTAATAACTAAAAAGGGAATAACAATTAAAGAATATGGGGAAGATCACAGTTTATAGTAGTCAATAATGTCATAAGTGTCTTTTTTAATTACAAAAAGTTCTTTTGTTGTTATTCCTTCATTTAGGATTAGATTTCCAAATTTTATGTCCTTGATGGTATGTATGAATGTTGAATATAATAGATATTCATCTTGGTTGAAATTAGGTATATGTATTGCTCTAAGAGGTGTCTCTATTTTGTCTTCATCTGTGGAGTCATATAAAACAGAAGGAAGATAATTTTTGGCAAATCTAATTCCATACAAATATCCTCTGTAAAGCATTTTCACATCAACAAAACTCATCTGTACAGATTCTATTTCATTGAGTTTAAACCTTGTATTGGAAAGTGTATACATCTTATTATCATTATCTAAAAATTTGTTTTTATTATAAATTCTTACAGTTCCTAAATTTTTGTTTTTGTTTCTGATTATACCTAAAATGTTTTTGTCATATATTCTAACTTTGGTATTTTGTAGTATTTTTAGGAAGAAGTCTGATATATCTTCTTTATAAAGAGCAGATGTTATAAGACTATCCTTAACTGTTATATTCTTCTCTTTTAAGTAACTTATGGTTTTGTCTCTTATTTCATAAGCCTTTTCACCTAGTAAATCTTCTTTGTTAACTACTAACCATATACTATCAAAGTTGAAGGCTTTAAGCATCTTTATATAATGGTCTAATTCTTGTTCTTCAAATGAATCAACAAAAAGTACTACCTCATCTGTTATTCTTAAGGAGTTTATTTGTTGGTGGAATAAGTCTTTTTGACCACCTATATCTTGGAGTGAAAATATTTTCCCAGTTATTTTGTCTGGTTGTGGTACTTTTTCTACTATTCTTTGATATTTATTATCTTGTAATATTAAGTACTGTCTGGACATAAAGGGTTGTACAGTTTTTCCATCAAAATAAAACGTTTTTTGAGCTGTATAGATTGTTCTATCTTGTATTTTTTCTGTAGGACTTTCATACAAAAGGAATTGTTTCCAATTATTTGGAATGTTGTTTAATTCTGCCTCAAATTTGGCATATTTTATAACTTCTTCTGTATGGGATCCAAAATAATTATGTTTTAACATAAATGTGGCTAAGGCAGTTGTTTTTCCTGTATCTCCTTTTCCTAACAGTGAAATAAGCATATCAAACTTATTTATTTAAATATTATCTCCTAGGGAAATCAGGAAAATCATTTTCAAACCTTAGAACAACATCATCTTTTTCTGTTACACATAAGGCTTTGAGTAATTCAATTTTAATTGATTTTACTTTAAATATTGTCTGTTGTTCATGACGTATTTTAAGACAGATTAAAGGTTCATCACCTTTTTCATACTCACCTGATGTGGGATTAATTTCTATAACAATTTTCACATTTTAAACATATTGTTTTTAAGAACATGATAAAACAGTTACTTTTCTTAGTACTATTATTTTTTGCTTTCTCAACACTTGCTTTGTCATATGGGACAAATAATTTCATCTATAATGTCAATACAAATACAATACTCTATCTGTCTTTTGGTAGTACTTCTATTGTTTGTTTATTTACCACCATATGTTATATGAACTTCTATGATATGAACTCTCAAAGTCTTAATCAATTAGTTTTCAGTACATTTGGAATAGAAGTTATTTATACTGAATATGTGGAATGTAGTCTTAATACCATTTTTAGTTTAGATACTGTTAGTCTTTCTAAACCAGTTTATGGTGTTTTACTCCTTAATGATAGTACATATGGTTGTCTCAAACTGGATGTCTATTATCTAAGTCTTTCTATTCGTCCTGGAGAGTATTTTACATCAATCAAGGATTACAATAATACATTATTTTATATGGAGAAGGGAGAACAGTTTTTCATAACCATTCTAAAAGAACCCTTATACATTTGTCTTGTTTGTTTCAAACCATATTTGATTCTTCCTTCATCTTATTATCCAATAACAAACTGTAATACCACATTAACATGTAACTTGTTGTTGGATTTACCATCATTCGATTTTGGAGTCTCAGTCTTTTCAAAATATTACACTCTTTGTACAATAACAAATAGGGATTATACAAATAATATGGGTTTATTATTTCTTTCTGCCTTCAATAATAGTCTTATGGTTGTTGATTATAATATTCCAGGAACTGTAAATAATATAGTAGTATATGATACTGAAACAGTCATTCCGTTTTATAGTTTTGTAAAGGTTTGTATAGGAACATATAAAACGAGTTTTTTGTTGTCTTGTACACTTCAATCTAGTACTCCTACTACTATTACTTCTTGTTCTTTTTCAAAATTCACCTCTCTGTCTATCAGTTTAGTCATGATTGCATTCGGACTTCTTGTATTGGAAATCTTTTATCCTTTTATTCTTACAGACCTGAAACCTAGATCATTATTTTCCAACCTTCCTTTAGTACTTAACCTTATTCCATATTTGGTTTCCATATCCCTTTTCTTAGTATCTATAACTAATTTTGTAAATGGAGTATGTTATATATTGAAAAGGTTCGGCTTTATGTCTCCTCCATTTATGTCACTGATTTCATTAACTACTTCACAACTTTACATAATATTGATAGGAATTGCCATTTTGGTGACCTCTGGAATAATACTTCCTCTACTAAATATAAAATATTCATCTCTTCTTAACAGTGTCAGTATTGTTGTATCCAACATCATAATGATTTATTTTGAATTTTTTGTCTCAGAATTTAATATTTTAATATTTTCATTCTTTTTCTCTTTCTTTGTCACATTAGGGTTGGTGTTGTTATTATTATTTGTTACTGTAGAGTTTATTTATGATTTGTTAACAAAAAACAGTATAAGGATAGGTGTTATGGTCTTTGGTGTCTCATCTTTTTACCTATTTTTCATTACCAATTTAGTGATACCTAACTTACCAACTTTGGGGAGTATGTTTGTTTTTCCTTTCATTTTTCTATTTCCTTTGTCTCAAATTTCTCCTTACTTAATCAACTTCAACTTCCTCTTTTCAATGTCTTTTATTAGTGCCTTGTTATTTTTTATTTATTCTGTAACTGAAGTAATAATAATTTATATGTCAAAAATAATCCAAAATGTAGAACTCTAATACTTAGAGTGTGAAAACAAATGATAAAACATTGTTAACAATCCTACTTATTGTATTATGTATGAACTTCAATGGTGGAATATATAATGATACTAAAAATAACATTGTTGTAAGGATAATAGTGTCTTTAAGGAGGAATGAAACAGAACTAAAAGCATTGACAAAATTTAAACTTAAAGCAGGATTTACAGGTGATAGAAAACCTGAGAGAATATGAATTGCATTTATAACAACAATAAATAATATTGAGTCTGATAATACTGAAGAGTAATTTTCAGTCAAAATCAGTCTTACTAATCCCAGTCCAAATCTCAAAGAAAAAACTAGAAATGTAACCTTTATTAGAGGTAGGATGAAGATTAATGCCCCTCTCAAAACTATCAAAAAGAGAAAATAAAATAATAAGAAAACAAAAGAGTAGTATGAAATGGAGTAGGCTATTTTTAGACCTAAAGTTACAGCTTGTATGGCAGTTCCAAAAATTCTTCCAATAACTGGTATGTTTGTCAGGGCTTGAACAATAGAGATTACAATGATGGAAATGATTAATGCATTGATTAGAATTGAAAACTCAGAAAATAGAGATGGAGTTGGAAAATATATTTGACCAACATTATTTAGAATTAGTGAACAAATATTTGTATATGATAGAGACATGTTAAAAATAAACAGGAGAATTGTAAGAAGAAAAAGGTACTTCATAACTCTTTCCAAGTCAGTATAGTAGTCAAATATATAGGAAAACTTTCTCGTAGTTATAAATCCGAAAATAACCAAGGCAAGACCAAAAAACACCGATTCAATTTTTATCATCACATTCTTTACTGAGAGATTGTTGATATTAATACTTATACAATGATTTGACCCATTTAAGATAGTTGAAGAAATGGAAAGGAAAGTGGAAAAGAATGTTGTGTTACCTTCCTGTAAAACAAAACTATTACAAGTAATAAGTAAAGAACTTTGAAAGATGAGGGTTTTATTATTAACTGTTATTACTGGAATGTTTTGGTCATATACTTGATAATAATATCCTATGGAGGTAGAATTATAAATTATGGATGGATATACATAGAGATATAAATGTTGAGTTTCAGGTATTTTGTTTTGATAAGAATTTTCATTGGTTATGGAAGTACAGGTTCCTGAGACTGTTCCTTGAACTGTTGTTAAATATAATCTAATATAATTATCTTTTAGATTTACAGGTTGTTGTACTATATCAAAATTATTGAATAGAAGATTGAAAGGACAAAAGACAACTCCAACATTTGTACAAGTGATAGGTTTTGCTGTACATTTATAAAATAGGAAAGCTAAAGGTTTACATAAATTAATACCAAAATTTGAGCCAGAAAACCTACCTGAAGATCCTATTACAAAACAGAAATAACCATACAAAAAGTTTGAAAAAGTAGAAAATGAAGAAGATAATAAAGAAATAGTAACTCCATTGCCTTGTTCAGAGACATTTGAAAGAATTGTCACAATATTGTTTGAAGTGAGTTCAGAAATTGTCATATAATAAACTACTCTAACCAAAGGATAATAACAAACTGAAAGAGGATACCTTATGATAGGTTCATTAGATACAGTAAGCAAAATAGTAAAAGTTAATGTTGACAAGGAAGAAGTAAACACAGATGATTTAAGTACATGATGGAGGTATGTGGTATAAAATGTTGTTATTGTAATATTATATAGTTTATACTCAGATATGGAAAAACAAGGAAATAAAGTAAAAAGGTATGTAAAATTAAATTCCACATAATCAGAGAATGTTCTGAGACAAGGTTGAAACTTATATGTAATAGTTGTCCAATAACTATAAAGACTACATCTTACATTTATGGATCCAGTAACATTGGAGAAAAGTTGATATGAATATGAATAAGTATATGTAATAGTTACTGTTTTGGTTGATGTTATGATTTTAGTTTTAGTAATTGTACTATTGTCACAAGTACAAGTATATGTCTTTGTGTGAAAACAAAAAACTGTACAAGTAGTTGTAAGAGGAAAAGTAGTATTATAAGATGTATAATAATAAACCTTGGAAATACAGTAATAGAAACCACCACAACTCTTTGAGACAACACCAAAATAAGAAACAATACCAAAAACAGTTAACATGATAAAGAAAACCAGAAAAACAGTCACTAAGACACTTTTCATATTACTTCTAATTAGTTTAAATCAAAACAACCTATCTCTTTGAGTTTTTTAAAGAAAAAATGGTATGAAGTTGTTGGAATCCAACACAAAAAAAGAACCAAACATATGGTATAATTTAGTAACTTTCTTACAAGAAGAGGTACCTAGTTTCCAGAAAGATGAGGAATACCTTAATGAATCCATATTACTTCTTGTCAAAAAGGGAAATGATTTAAGAATAGAAGGCAGAACTGGTAGATATATTGTTACTCTTCTGGTGGCAAAAGATATTTTCTTTGTTGTTACAGATTTAAGAACAATAACACAAGTAGAAAAGATATTAAGAACTTATAAAAAATATTATGAGACAAATAATCACATAACTCCTCTTAAGTTGGGTAAAATAACAGTAGGTGACAGAACATATGACCTTCAGAAATTAATAAATGACCTAAATTTGATGGTTCAACAAAAATATAGTCTAGATGACATAAAAAGCACATTAGAATTATATGGACTTGATAATATAGTGACATCAGACAATGTAATTCAAGTCCACCTCCCATTAACCAACTTGGAAAAGGATTTGTCTCTCAAAGATTTAATAATCAGTAACTCAAAAGTTATCAAACCAGAATTAGTATTTAGAATTTCATCATCTGGTATTAAAGAAACATTTAGAGTAAAGAGAATTCCTACTCTACACTATAGAAGGTAGGTGGACATTTAAACTAAGTATATAAATGGTGACTCAAAATGATCATAAAAAAGAAGAAAGGATGGAATACGGATCCAAATACTTGGGATGGAAGGATTCATGTTCCACAAAAGATAGATAAGGAAAAAATTAAGAGAATTCTGAGTTAAAGACTTTGATGATTAACACTTATGAAAGCTTCTCATATAACCTTAAAGCATCTTTAATCAACTCTTTATTCGAGCCTTTTTTAATGTTCTCTTTTATGTCTTCAATTAGAAGTTTAGCTTCTTCCTCACTTTCTAAGGTTATATTAGGATAGGTTATTTTCACCATTTTCTAACCTATATTTAATACTAGTTTAAAATTTGTCTCCTTTTAACAACTGTTTTAGGTATATTTAACTCTTGAATGATAAAACAACAATTCAGAACTAAAAACGAAAACAAATTATATTTTTGTAGATTATGTGGTGTTGTTACAACAAGTTATGAAGAGCTTGAGATACATTATGCTCTTTTACACGAAGACCCAGATGATAGAATTTATGAATTTGAAACAGAGTTCATAACTAAGAACACTAAAAAACAGAAGAAAAAAGCTCTTAAAGAAAAAACTATTGAGGAATTGAAGCTACTGATCGAAGGTAAACATTATCACAATGAATATGTTGGTTGGTGTGAAACATGATACGACTTACGTACCGAAAACATAGGTACTAAATACATTATTGATCTTGTTCCTAGAATCACTATTTGTTGATTGTTTTGTCATTTTTTAACTATTCATTTTAAAATTGTACAGCCTAAAAGTTAAATACCAGCCTTAACAATAATTAAATTCGATGGAAACCAAAGAAAAAGATTTAAGGAATGTAGTAAGGAAGGAAATCATAAAGATGTTTAGTCAAGACTTTCGTCAGTTTCAGGCATGTGTTGAATATATCTTGAAATCGAAGGATAATATTGAAGGGTTTGATAAAAAGAAGTTGGCTGAGGCATACTATTATCTACAAAGAATGAAACTTGAGTTAGAGAAGTTGGGTGACCTTATGGGTTCTCCTAAAAGTTAGCTTTTTTTTAAACTACAATTATTAAGTATGAAAAGTTTTCTTGTTATAGGATTATTAATACTTACTGTAATTCTTCCAAGTCTAGTTATTTCAAATACTGGTCTCCATATATTTGGAGGTCAGTTTTATCAAACAAATAATTCTATTTATATAAATCCATATGGATTTATATATTTAGTTGGTAATACTATTTATGCATTTTCTTCAAACCAAATACTTGAGATCTATCAAAACACCACATCCACTTTTAGTAAACCTTTTGTTGTCCTGTATAATAATTTAGTCACAACAACAATTCCAGTTAATGAAACTTATCTTTTTGTGAATGGTAATGTTGGATTCATAATAGACAACAGAGAATTATTAATATTATGTAAAACAAGTCTAATATCAATTACTATTTTACCTTTTAGGAACATGAATTTTGAAGGAGGAGTTTTTCTTGTTTCTTTTAACAACTCATTTATACCACTAAACGGGAAAATGCCAGAAGTATATCTTTGGAATGGGACACTCTATGAAAATGGGACAGTACTTGGTACTTATCCAAACAGTTTATTCTTTGGAATTATTAATGGTACAACTGTTTTAGGTAACATATCATCCACTTCTATAGAAATCAATTATTACTCTTCTCAAAAACTAGTTAGAAGTGCAACTTTTACCAACCTAGGAGGTTTTCTAGGTGTTGATATTTACTTAGGAGGAGGTACAATATATAATCCTCTTTCCCAAGAATTTTATAGTTTTACCAACCTTTCATTTTTAGATGTAGATTTTTTGGCAACATATCCAATACCTATAAATCCAACCTTGGCAATTTGTTCTGATGGGAAATTAATTACAACCAGTTATAATCTTATATCAATATTTACCAGCACTACTTCAAGTAGTTTTACAAGTACCCCTACAACTTCTTCTTCATCATTATCATCTTCATCATCAGTATCAACAACAAACTATAGTACAATTACTCAAACTTACACAACAACAATTATTCCTTCCAGTCAAACAACAACAGTTTCTGTTTTAAATGGAAATGACTTTATTACTTATGCTTTGTTAATAATCATAGTGGTATTAATTATTTTATTAATAAGGAACAAAAGAAATTCTAAGTGAGATCTTTTAAAATAAGAAAGTAACATGAGCAAAGTTGGGGCTAAAGAAAAAAATGAAAGTCAAGTTAATCTGAGTTTAGGTAGAGAGAAAGAGGAAAAAATACTTCCCCGTTCAAAGGAAAATCTAAGAGAGTATCATAAACAATTAGAAGAACTAATAGAAAGGGTACATGAAAAACCAGGAAGCTTAAGAGAAATGTTAGATTTATTAATAGAAGATGAAAAGAAACTAAAGAAAAAATTGGAAGAAATTGGTTATGAGGATGAAAACGAAGAGATTCTCAAAATGTTACAACAAGCATTAATAAAAATAAAAGAACTGGTAGAGGAAACAGGTACTGAGCTAAAAATGAAAATAGAACTGGCATTAAATGAGTTTCAAGATTCTAAACTTCTAAGTATGATATATGATGTTTTAGAATCCTTAGTAATTAATGACAAAAGGACAAGTATTATACCTCCAGATGAGAATATCAAATTATGAAGGCACCTATTAGTTTATTTTCATTGTTATAAACAATACCAGTGTTTGGTGTGTTAAGAAACAAGGAATTTTCTTTTTCTACCTCAACAGCAAACATATTTTTTTCTAATGTGTTAATTTTCATTTTATTTCTAAACCCGTTTATTGTTGTATAAAAAGAACTTCCTTCCTTATATTTGACAAAAGTGAAGTGCTGTGAAGTTATCGGCAAACCTAGTTCATTAATAATATTTTTTATATTATCTTGTAGGTCAACAAACCTTCTAATGTTGAGTTGTTTTGTCAGTCTATAATTACCTAGTATTTCTCCTCCTCTGAAATTTTCTGTTATTTCATCATTTTCAAATCTTATTCCAGCATAATCACCTTGGTTTATCACATTTACTTTATTCCCAAATATTTCCAACTCCTTCACCTGTAATTCACCAAAC
>Ga0105109_1000331_pt1 | contig 10755 bp, 8 predicted proteins | sample BED_Mat_host_6_1_FD_79142 | JGI IMG/M metagenome (GOLD analysis project Ga0105109, IMG submission 79142) | Extremophilic microbial mat communities from Yellowstone National Park, USA - BED_Mat_host_6_15 | ecosystem: Environmental > Aquatic > Thermal springs > Hot (42-90C) > Microbial mats ...
GTGAGCCAAATGCCGTTGGGCTCGAGTCCCATGACCCACCTAAAAGGTGGTTGAGGGCTAAGTCCCTGCTCGATCATGATTGAACATAAAATGAGTGAAATGAAAGTGTAGGGACAAACGGAATGTATCCAACTATTTTGTTAATTTAGCTTTAATGAGATAAATGAAGGAAAATTACTTTCAACTTAACGTGATGTTTTTGTAAAATTTTAATAATTTTTATAAAAAACACGTTAATAAGATGGGATTGTTAGAGCATTTTTGACTAAGTTTGAAATAAATGAAATTGTTGGACACACTCCTAAGAGGGATGATAAATTAATTAATATCCTTAAGCTTTTAGGCAAGAACGAATTGGCTAAAATTCGCTAGACTTATACTAAAAAGAAGAATGCAGATTATGGTAAAGATATAGAGGATTTAATTTGGAAGATGTCCCCATCTCGTGAGACTAGGGATAGATATTTCAGTTATTCTTGCACTTTCATTTAAGTATATTATCTTTCACGATTTAATAGGGTATTAATCTTTGAGAAGAGATAGTATAAAGCATGAGTAATTGGATTGACCAAACGTCAGTACTCCCATATCTTTCTGGTCTTACATCTATCGAGAAAGCCAGATATAAAAATTGAATATTAAGTATAAAAATGAAGGCATTTCTACTGGTTTAAAAGAGTATTAAGCATTCTCAGACGACTACTTTATAGTTATAACAAAAAAGTAGCTTGATGGTACATTAACTTATATCCAAACCTAATTAAACGGTTTAATAATTAACCATATTTCGATGAAATATCTGGACTATGTTTCAAACCTAAGTATTGAGATCATAATTCCGTATTTTTATAGACCTTTTAAGTCTTTCACTTCAGCCATTACTTTTAGTTTTTCCTAATATAATACGCACTCCATTTTACGAGTAACTGTTAGGTTTTAAAATCAAGGAAATTATCTCGTTAATGTCCTTATACCTTAATTTTTCAATTTTCCCTATTATCCTAGTTATCTTAATAGTAAGAAATACTTCTAATTAGTATTACTCTCAAATCAGTGTCCTGTTTACATAATTCTATCCATAATATTTACAAATAGAATTTATAACAATTAATATCTATAAGTAACTTTGTGCTGAAAATTTAAAGATTAGCATAATATTTATTTAATAGCAGACATGATATTATTTCATAAAGCGATGATAAATAGATATGGCAATTCTCCAAAATTTTTCTTTAGCTCTCACCTGAATACTTCTAAACGGTGACAATTTATTGGGAATCTCTCTCGTTCTCTTACGTATAATTATTGAGTATAATGTTATATATGATAGATCAGTCATCTTAAAATAAATCGGTTTTCGAGCTTTAAGAAAGACTCCTGGTTCAAACGGATCTTTCACCAGCTTTATTATTTCAAAATCATTAAAAATTCGAGCAAAATCTACAATTTCGTATCTCCAAAAATCGTAAGGACACGCATGATATGGAAAGCCTAAAGATCTAGTTGATATATATATATGTATCCCATTGGTCTTACTACTAATTTCATATTATTTACAACAGACCTCCAATCCCTTACATGCTCTAACATCTCTGTAGAGATTAATGCATCAAAGGAATTTTCGCCAAATTTCTCAACTAGCTTCTCTGCTGGAAGTACTATATCGACAAATTTCCCTTCTTCTATGTCAACTCCTATATATTCCTTAGGTTTACAAAATTTCTCAATAAGAGGTCTTACGCTTCCGTTCACATATTTACTTCCCACCTCTAAAACCCTCTTCCCCTGAAATTCTTCGCATTGAACTGCTTCCATGAAGAATTCCATGATACCTACATTACACATGAAAGAGATTTGGATAACACTCTAAAAAATTTTTCCTTATGTTATACATTGATTATATAGTTTTAAGTATTTATTAATACATTTATACTAATTACAATTCAAATTAATATAGTTATATCTCTTCACGTATTGTTTAACTGCATTCCTCTCTCCTTACCCTAAAGTCTTTAACTTTATTCCATTCCTTAACAATAAACATAGATATTTCATACAAGAAGACCAACAAATATCCTGCCTTCTTCTTTATGTTTCAAGCTTTATCAGCCACATCCTATCAGCTTGATCATGACCGCAAATATCACATGCTCTCACTTTAATTAAAACCTAATTTTCCTTTCGCTCAGGAGTTTCCCTCTCATCTAATCTTAAAACGTCGAGATCCTCATGCTCTTAGAAGACTATTACTTTCATTGATAGATGTTAAGCATTTTCCCCATTTTAATGTTTCCAAAAAGCTAAAATACATTACACATTAATAATATAATCATTTAAGGTTAAAATAATGGAAGTTCGAGAGATCTTGCCTATGGAATAAATTGAAGACTACACATTATAGTTTTATCCTTCATGACTTTCAGGGATTAATAGACCAATAGATCCTCTCATAGTTTACTGGAATCTCGTTAATCTTAACTCTATAGTCTTCAAGAGAGTGTTCTATTACTAACGTGATAGAAGTGGAGTAAAAATCCTCCTCCATGACCTTAATAGAGCACTTCTAAGCCCAAGCGTCAAACCTATTCTCCTTATTAACTGGTTTATAAGCTAATTGACTTTTGTACTCACGTTCTATCTCCTAGTTCATTCTATTAATTATACTGCATGAGTCCAATATGGGTTTAGAGAATTCGATGTAGTCATTTAGCTTGTCTGTAGCCAAATAAACCTCATATTCTTTAGCTATTTCGATTGATTCCACGTTATATGATATCTCATGTATTGTTAATTAAATATGAGATTAAAAGCTTCATTAATTGAAGCAAAATTTATAATTTCATGTTGTAAACACTATATGGAATTTGAAGAGTTAATGAGAGTTTTAAATAACTCCGAAATATATGATTTAGAGTATGTAGTGAACATTAGAATGCCTGCTTTTCAACCAGTTCAGCTAAGTTACCTTTATTATTTATATAAACACCATGAGAATTATTATAAGCCGGAAACAAATGAACTGAGTACAAATTCACAATGGTTAACAATAATGAGTAACCAGAGCTGCACATACATTGATGCTTTGTGTTATCAGACATCAAATATGAAACTCATTGATAAGATGACTTAAATCCTGAAGTAGAAACGCAGTGGGGTTACGTACCTAGGGATAAAGACGATAAAGCCAATAATAACTCTGCTATAGTTAGAATATTATGATAATAATAATTGCCAAATCATAAAGCAAATAGTTACATTAGGTAACTTATACTTAAATGCCAGCAACATCATTAATATTAATAAATTATTTCAAGTGCCTATGCGACAAATATTGCACTTAAATGGGATTTATAATATAGACAATGAAAATGGGTGTAAATATTTCTAGGTTAATCCTAGTGTACAAATACGTATGTAATAAATACGTATGTAATAAATACGTATGTAATATTAGGTTTTAGCATGTTTTTGGTTCTCAGAGGAATAAAATATTCAAATCAACATTACTCTATAGTTAAGGATTGTCTAGAAAAGCTAACTTGGGATAATATTTTTGCCACAACGTGGTTCGCAGTAATGTGGGTTCCAATACGGAAAATTGATAAGAAGCAAAATCCCTATAATTGATGCAAAGATATTGTGCGGTGTGTTAGGTTAATTTATAAATTATATCCATGAAGAAGTTACAGATTTTAAAGTTCTACAAATAGTACACCTTTAATAGATTGAATAATTAGTAGAAGTGAAGAATACTAATATAACAAATTATAGTAGTATTTTCAAGAAGTTCCTATTCAATCAAATCATTTAATATCGCGTCTCATGGTTAAAATTTATTAGCCCTACTAACCTAACATTTAAGCTTTTCCGCATTACGACGATCAAACACTTTCTATAAATTAATATGCCAATGTTTTTAACAGCCATGGGAAAATTATAATTATGGGTTTAATTTAAGTTGATGGAATAGTGAAAAATAAGCTAGGAGAATGTGAAAGAACTAGGTTCTTAATTGACTCTGTCGCTTATTATACTATTTTAAAGAGGGAAGTATGGCAAAAATTAGGCTTATAGGAGATTTTTCGCATATTACTAATCATAGCTGATCGGACGGGGGGGGGGGATCCGAAGATCAATGATATCCTTTACTCCTTAGGGAAAGCGAAGTTCAAGTTCAGTTGACGTTTAATTCTAAGAACCCTTTTCTTAGCGTTTCACTCCTTTGTTTACTCAATTGGCAGTTAAAGTATGGTCGTTTCATTTATTTCTCCCCTTAGTTCTTTTTAGGAGAAATGAAGAGCCTTTTTAGGAATGGCTAAGCGACCCTAAAAACCCTTATAGCTTAAATTGCCTAAAAGCAATGTAATTGCATGGATGTAGTGGAGCTCATAAAGGAACTAGTCAAGTACCCAAGCGTAAACCCAGGAGGGGGAGTTTGGATAAGGGAGTGCGCCAATTACATAAGGGAAGTCCTTAAGCAACAGGGATTCTCACCCTACCTTACTGAGTACGAGAAGGGCTACCCAATAGTTGTTGCTAGCAACGGCAAGAAGGGGAGGGAAGTAGTATTGAACGGGCACTTCGACGTGGTACCAGCTGGTGAGGAAAGCAGTTGGCTCTACCCTCCTTTTTCAGGTAAATTAGTTGAGGGGAAAATATATGGCAGGGGAAGCACAGACATGAAAGGGGGGCTTGCTGTTTACTTATCGGTTTTCTCTGAAATAGCTGAAAAGGTTGATTACAGGTTGACCTTCACTGCTGTTTCAGACGAGGAGATAGGTGGTTACAAGGGGACTTATCCCATATCCAAGGAATTGAACCCCTTCCTTGTATTGGTAGGAGAGCCCACTGGGGCTGAGAGGGTTATCATAGGCGAGAAGGGGACTTTCCAAGTTAAGCTTACCTCTAGGGGGAAGGTTTCGCACGGTAGCAGGCCCTCCCTTGGGGAAAACGCGATAATGAAGCTCTTCGATGACATAACGACAATAAAGGGGTTGGAGAGGGTGGAGGGCAAACTAGATCAAGAGATAGTGGAAGGCATGAGGGATTACAATGAGGAATTTTTAAGGGAGGCTTTAAGAGTGACTGTCAACGTTGGAGTTATAAAGGGGGGGTTGAAGGTCAATGTAGTCCCAGACTACGCTGAGGCGGAAATAGACATCAGGATCCCCCCTGGGGTTACAGTTAACGAGGTTAAAGGCCTCCTTGAGGGGAAGATTAGGTCTAAATTGGAGGTCACCAACTCCTCAGAACCTACTCTCACTGAAACAAAGAACTATTACGTGAGGGCAATGAAGGAGAGTATAAAGAGGGTTACAGGAAAAGAAGCTAAAGCCATGATAAGCACTTATGCAACAGACGGTAGGTTCTTCAGGTACAAGGGTTTACCTGTTATAGTTTACGGTCCAGGTGAGCTGGAGTTGCTTCACTCCTATAACGAATACGTAAGGGTAGAGGACGTAGTCCTCTCTGGAAGGGTTTTGAAGGACTTCCTTTTGAACATTAAAAACGCTTATTAATTTCCGTTACTATTACATATTATGAAGGGTTTATTCATAGTAAGGTTGAGATTTAATAAAAGGGAACTAGAAGGGGAGTTCAATAAGTGGTATTCTAACATACATTTGGCTGACATGATAAAGGTGGAGAGGATGAAGGCAGCTAGGAGGTTCTCCTCAGAGGTCTCAGACCTAAAGTACTTAGCCTTATATGAATTCGATAGCGTAGAGGACATGCTGAAGAGCAGGGAAAGCCCGGAGAGGAAGGCAGCCCTCTCTGATTTTGCCAGGTGGACAGTTCACATAGATAAGATAGAGAGGTATTGGTTGGAGTTAATAGAGTCTGAGAGCTCAGGTAAAATAAAGGATTCGGAAATGCTCTTCCTGGCCTCTTCCAATTCAAGGGACTTAGAGGGAGTGAAAAGCTTTAGGGGAGTGGAGAGCAAACTAGTTTATAAGGCTATATCTACTGACCCTGGGGGGTTGCCTTCAAATGTAGTAATACTCCACATACCAAGCCACATGAGGGGGGAGGCGTTGAGGATAATAGATGAAATCAGTAAAAGGGAAGGGGTCAAGTACGGTTTATACAGCTTCATCTCTTCGCTAACAAGGAACTCTGCTTAGCCTATCGTCTTGAAGATTGACCTTGCATTAAGGCTAACTATTTTCTCCAATTCCCCCCTAGGTATTTGGATCTTGAGGAATTCCTGTAGATTTTCCCTCAACCCCTTAACTTCTCTATCTGGGAAATCACTGCCGTAAACGCACTTGGAACTGATAACGCTTAGCCTTGGGATGTACTCCAATACTTTCTTTGGTGGAATGCTGGAGAGATCCAAGAACACGTTTTCCCTTATCCTCGCCAACTGAAACGCAGTACTTACCCAATTGGGCCTCCCTGCATGTGCCATTACTATACTCAGCTTTGGGAAGTCAAGGGAGACATCATCAATGAATATAGGGTCTCCGTACTTGTTTCTACTCGTTGGGAAATTGCTCGTCCCAGTGTGGAAAACTACTGGTAAGTCGTTTTCCTCTGAAAAGGAATAAAGGAGTTCAAGTGTTTTGTTCCCCCCTTCTTCCTCTCTATAAGCATTAGGCTTTATCCACATGTGAGGGGGGTGTAACTTGAAACCTGAAACCCCAGCCTCGAACTGCCTCTCCAACCAGTACTTAGCCTCTCCCTCGTTTAGGACTTGTGGTTCAATCCCACCTACAACTGAGAACCTATCCCTATACCTTGAAAGGAACCTCGCTAACTTCACTGGAAAGTCCTCCTTGGTTTTCCAAAGCCTCCTCGATGGGTAGGCTATTATAACTACGTAATCAATTTCAGCCAAATCCATTACTTTTATTATTTCCTCTGGACTGGAGACCCAATTTAACCAGTTATTGCCTAAAACGTTTACTATCACTTCCAGGGAATCTTTGTCCAGTACCTCTTTAAACCATATATGTGTGTGAGAGTCCACATAACCCATGGCGTTTCAATGGCTTTGGGTTTAATAAAGTCATTAAAAAGTGCTATTAACGTGTAGGCAATGGAAATAATAGCACTCATTGAAAGGGGGAGATGGGAGGGATTAAGGTGAAAGGCGTTCACTTGTGGAGCGACTTGAAGATATAACCCTTCACTTGGCTTTACCATTACTAAGAAAAAACATTTATCATTTTATCCTTCTGACCTCTTCCCCGCCCTTTATGGTAGACCCAAAAATTTCCTTAGAAATCCTTTAATAACCTTTCCAATTGATGTGGATTTTTGGTCTACTGTAAAGGGCGAGGCTTGTCGTTCGTTCTGTCATTTTCTTTGAAATCTCTAGAAAAATCTCCTCTCCCTCCAAGTGAATTTCAACGGAGGCATCAAAAGGAAGGTCGTAGAGGTCTATGGCTTTTATCAATATGTTTTCCCTCAAATTCCTCTCCTCTTTCTCACTTAAGACCCTCTTTACGTGAAATCGGATTAAGAATACACCGTAACTGCATTATCTAATTGAATTTTAAAGCCCAAAGTGATCAAATATATAACTAATGCCAAACTTATCATATATCAATGACGGAGGAAAAGGAGACAGTGCTGAAATCAATAGAGTTGAACAGCACTAAGAACCAAAGGCTCTTAATATATATAACCAAAGACCTTTTGGGGAAGGGATTTGTCTGCGAGTCCTTGATTACCTTCAACAAGGTTAGAGAAGGTGCTTCAACCCTCTTTGTGTATAAGAAGAAGGAAACTGAAGAGGGTAAGTTACTTGGCGAGGAAGTCAAGTGCGTTGAGAGGGAGGAAATCCACTACCAGGACTCTTCCAGAGTCTTGGGTAAGACATACGATGCTTTAGTATTAGATGTAATACATGACCTAAGACCAGATGATATAGGTAAGTTAGTTGAGGTAGTGAGGGGAGGGGGAATAATAATAATGGTGGGGCCAAGGGTTGAAGAGGTTGATAATTGGGTAACTAACTACCAAAGGGAAATAGTTGTCGAGCCCTTCCAAGGGGAAATGAAGGCTAGGTTCGAGAAGAGGTTTTTGAACAGGACTATAGGAAGGGATGGGATAATTTACGTCTCCAGAGATAAAGTGGTTGCGGGGAAGGTAAGTAATGAGTTAGGGAAAGCTGGAGTAAGCGAACCCTTCGGAAGTTTCCCCAGGGAACTATATGAGATGTGCTTGACGAACGAGCAAGTGAAGGTGTTAAAGGAGTGTGAAGGGCTGAAGGGTAAAGGGAAGTACGTCTTGTTAGTGAGGGCAAACAGGGGAAGGGGAAAGAGCGCGATATTGGGAATTTGCGCCTCAGCTTTAATTTACTCTTCAAGGGAATTCAGGGAAATAGTAGTTACCTCCCCTTACCCAGACAACGTCCAGACCCTATTCGAGTTCGCAGTAAAAGGCCTAGAGTCCCTTGGGCAAAAAGTGAAGTTAAAGGAGAAGGAAGGGTACATCGTAGAGGTTTGGAGTAGGAAGGGCAAGGTTTTCTACCTCTCCCCCCTTTCTGCATTAAAGAGCAAGGCAAATATAGCTATAGTCGATGAGGCCTCTGGAATACCAATACCTATACTATTAAGCATAATGAGGTCGTTCTGGAGGGTAGTGTTCTCCTCTACTACCCACGGCTATGAGGGGTCAGGGAGGGCTTTCGCAATAAGGTTCATGAAGAGGCTAGAGAAGGAGAGGGGGGAGGAGCTTAAGGTTGTTGAGATGGAAACCCCAATAAGGTATGGAGCTAACGACCCAATTGAGAAGTGGCTCTACGACGTTCTTTTGCTAGACGCTGAGCCCCAGGAAGTAAAAGAGATTAAAGAGGTGAGTTATCTTAAGGTGGACAGGGATTCCCTCTTCTCCACCCAGGAGGATTTGCTAAGACAACTTGTAGGGCTATATGTTTTAACCCATTATAGGAACAGGCCAAACGATTTGGTTTTAATGGGAGATGCCCCTCACCACTTCCTGAGGGCACTAATAACTGACAGTAAAGTTGTTTCAGCCCTTCATTTGGCATACGAAGGAGGGTTAAAGGAGGAGTTAATTAAGGAGGCGGAGAAGATAAGGAAAGGTCACTTGATCCCAGTTTTAGTCCTGAGGTATTACCCCCAATACAAAGCGTTTGCAAAGATGAAGGGGGTAAGGGTAGTTAGGATAGCAGTTCACCCTGAGCACTGGAACAAGGGGATAGGCTCATTAGCTTTGACCAAACTTGAGGAGGAGCTAAGGGGGGAAGTGGACTGGATAGGATCAGGGTTCGGTTCAACTCCTGAGCTCCTTAGGTTTTGGCTTAGGAACGGTTTCATCCCTATAGGTTTAGGTGGAAAGCCAAACGAGGTCTCAGGCGAATTCACTGTTGTAGTGGTTAAGCCTCTAAGCAAGAGGGCTGAGGACATTGTGAGTGAAGTCTCTAGGGAGTTCAGGATCAGGTTCCTGGACTCCCTCTTCGACACATACTACAACATGGACAGTTACTTAGCGCAAGTACTCTTGTCAAGGTCACCTGGTGAGTACAAGGCTAAACCTGAGTTCCACGGCTCCCAGGGGCTTAGGTTAGAGTCTTACTTGAACAAATACATAACCTATGAAGGGGCTTCCGACTCCATAAGGGCATTAACAAAGGCTCACTTCTTAAGTGGTGAAGGGAAGAGGCTCAGCTTGACTCAGGAAGAGGAGAGGCTCCTAATACTAAAGGTCCTGCAAGGCAAACCCTGGAGGATAGTAGGTAAGATACTACATAGAAAAGTAGCTAACTTAAGGGAGGAGTTAATGGAGGTGGTAAAAAGGATGCACGAATACTATTAAAGGTTTCAACCTTAAAAGCCCAGAGGGCCTACCTAGCGTTTAGAGTATATGGAAGCATTTAATCCACCTTCACCGACTTCATTACATCACTAATTTCCAATTAATCATCTACTTAATTGATTTTAATTAAGAGGTTATAGGGGGTCGGACTTTCATAGGATTTCATGATATTTCATATTAACCCTCGTCCTCATACCCCTTATTTCCCTCTCCGTGCCGTCTACGGGACTAACTCCCCTCGAGGACACGGTGAGTTTCATTATGTGTCTTCCTCCACCTCACATTGCTCATCGACTTCATATTGGCACCCTCTAATAGATGTTAGCATGAAAGTCTATAGATTTTAATGCTTCTAACATTCTTATGGAGCAAATAGTTTTCAGATCAACGGTCTCAAGTTATGGTACAGATAAATATGGGAATAAAAGGTAAGGTATAACAATACCTTCAAAACTAAGGGATAAGGGTGAGAAATTATACGGTAAAGAGATGATCGTAATTGTTATCCTACCAGATGATGAGGAGTAAATTAATCGCTTCTAAGGAAGCACTTGAAAACTTCCAATTCGTCACAACAAACGGTAAAGTTGTTTTTGAAGATAAGGATAAGATAGTTAGGATTGCTAGAGCTTACTCAAAGGTTGTTAAAAGCACTATTAAACCATTGTTAGATGGGAAGAGTATAGATGAATTAACTAGGGAGTTTTACAACGTTTTACCAAACTACATTTACCTCGAAACTGCTTTAAAGCAAGCTAAGACAATTGTTGAGGGATTGCTAGAAAGGTAGGAAGAGAGGGGTGAGATTATTCACGCAAGGATAAGGAAGTTCTGGTTTGGGAGTAGGGCTGAATCCTTTTTCGCGTTAACAGAAATCTTTTTATATTTGGTTATATCAACTTTTATTGATTAAGGATGACCTCCCACTAGATGTGGGCTCTGCCCAAAAGGGTGGGATTGCGGGGA
>Ga0105109_1000339_pt1 | contig 10645 bp, 9 predicted proteins | sample BED_Mat_host_6_1_FD_79142 | JGI IMG/M metagenome (GOLD analysis project Ga0105109, IMG submission 79142) | Extremophilic microbial mat communities from Yellowstone National Park, USA - BED_Mat_host_6_15 | ecosystem: Environmental > Aquatic > Thermal springs > Hot (42-90C) > Microbial mats ...
AACGTTAATTTTTGAAATACGAGTGGATCATCTTTTTGACACAATTATAGCACACGGTAGTAAAAATCTCACACTAGAAGATCCAGTAAGCATGGTAATAAGAAAAAGCGGATACATATCCCCAAGAACTGTGGCGATTTATGCGAACAAATCAGCACGAGACTTGGATAGAAAGTTGATAGGCGAATTACAAAAAGAGAAAAGAGCGTCTGTGACCATAAAGCTGATCACCGCAATTCAAGATCATATCTAAAAACAGCCTTTCTTGGCGCATACTCAAAAACCTTTTGTGATCGGATTAATGTGAGCGATTTTTTTTCTATGAGCGAGTTTATATCAGAAGGGTTTGCTATGTAAATGTGGATTCTCCCCCTTTTTTTGCAGAAAGTCTTTGCTAGATCTAAATATTTGATCGATTCAAAAGGAAGATTCATGATTATATGGTCGTACGAATTTTGTGGGTAGAAATTGCGAATGTCAGTGTTGTAGGGATTCACGAATTTCTCTACCTTATTCAGTTGGATATTTCTTTTCATTAGCTCGTATGCAATAGGATTAATATCGACCGCATCAACAAACGCTTTTGAATATTTGGCAATAGTTATTGCGAATGGTCCTACGCCAGCAAACATATCAAGAACTCTTTTACCGTTTTCAATCAAGCTTGCGATTCGCATTCTTTCGTGTGAAAGCCTAGGATTAAAGTACACCTTCTTAACGTCCACCCAGAAAAACAAACCGTTTTCTTTGTGTAGCGTTAACGGCTTATCTTCTCCATATAAAAACTTTAATCGAGGAACTCTTTCTACACCTTCTACTTCTCCTATTTTTAAATAAAAAGATTTTAAAAATTTATAAATGGATAACAACTTCTTAATTTCTTGAGAATAACGGATACCTCTTTTACCTTGTTTAAATATACACACATCGCCAATGATATCATACGGCAACAACACCTTCTTTGATTTCTCATTTTTTGGTAGTTTCATCTTTAGGTATTTCAAATTAAAACTCGTTTTGTCAATTTTTTTCTTAACTGGAAAGAAAACATAATCTTTGTCCTTCGTAATAGGATAATCCTTTAAAAGGAGACCCGTTTTACTTAACCACTTTTTAAATTTCTCTGCTTCTGTACGATTTATTCTTACTACTAACACCATGCATTATACAATAGCTCATCAAGACTTAAAAGCTGGTCGTCTTTTTTTAAAGAGAGATGCGCGTCGGTTCTTTCGAGCCTGGAAAAACCGTAGCAATATACGGACATTTAGAAGAAAGCAGAGATTTGGGTGGTCTTAAGTTCCTTATAATAAGGGACATAAAAGGTCGACTGCAGGTTGTTGTAAATAAAGCGAAATCGCCGAAAGAAGTTATTAAAATTGTTGACGATATAACGCGTGAATCCGTAGTGAAAGTTGTTGGTACGGTAAAAGAGGATAAACGCGCACCAGGAGGAGTGGAAATAGAACCAACTTCTATCGAGGTAATTTCAAAAGCCGAAACACCACTACCAATCGATGTGTCGGGCAAAACCGAAACTAATCTTGATTTAAGACTTGATTGGCGCTTTTTAGATCTTCGTAGACCAGAAACGGCAGCTATTTTTAAAATACAAAGCAAAGTTGGAAGGGCAGTACGCGATTTTTTTGACGAAAAGGGTTTTTATGAGATTCACACAAGCAAAATCGTTTCACAAGCAACTGAAGGCGGGGCAAATGTGTTTCCGATTATTTATTTTAAAAAGCCCGCTTATTTAGCACAAAGCCCACAATTCTATAAACAAATGATGATAGCAGCAGGTTTCGAAAAAGTCTGGGAGATAGGACCAGTTTTTAGAGCTGAGCCTCACCACACTCCTCGTCACATCTGCGAGTATATTAGTATTGACTTAGAGATGGGTTATATAAATGATCATCAAGATGTCATGAATGTTATCGAAGAACTCATGACTTATGTTTTACAAAGAATTTCTAAAGAAGCTGCTGAAGAGCTAAACATTTTAGAAAAAGAAATAAGAGTTCCATCTAGACCATTTCCACGCGTGACAATGAAAGAAGCATATGAAATTCTTGAGCAGCGTGGGTTACACGTGGAAAGAGGAAAGGATTTGGATGCTACAGGCGAAAGGGAACTTGGAAAAGCAATATTAGAAAGGTTCGGACACGAATTTGTGTTCTTAACTGAGTTTCCATGGAGTGTGGCCCAATTTTATCATATGCGTAAAAGCGACGATCCAAACTATACCAACCGAGCGGATTTAATTTATAAAGGTATGGAAATTTGCACACTGGCGCAAAGAGAGCACAGATATGAAATTTTACGTTCGCAAATAAAAGAAAAGGGTCTTAACCCTGAAGATTTCAAGTTCTATTTGGATTTCTTCCGCTTCGGGGTTCCTCCGCACGGTGGAGGGGCGCTTGGTTTGGAAAGAATTGTGATGCAAATGCTTGACCTTAAAAACATAAGAGAAGCAGTGCTTTTGCCGCGCACGCCTGAAAGGCTCACGCCATAAAAATTATCGAGCGTAAGCTTAAATTTGTGTTTACGAGAATAAAGGTAAGGGGCCATAGCTCAATGGCAGAGCGCCCCCTTGGCGTGGGGGAGGCTCCGGGTTCAAGTCCCGGTGGCTCCATTTTAAAAGGCGCTTTTAGTTGTCAAAAAGCGTTTTGGAACTAAAAGATTTGATACCTTGTGAAATTATGGAACGTATTAACAGATTTGTCGTTAAGATAAAACTTGTAGATAGAACAGAAATGGCTCATCTTAGGAATACTGGTCGACTTAATGGTTTAGTAGAACGGGGAAAATATGCGTTGTGTATACCAAAGTCAAAAGGCAAGACGAATTTTCTTTTAATTGGTGTAAAAGTCAATGAGTCGTACGCTTTAATTGACACAAAGATTCAATGTCTAGCTTTTGAACACGCTATAGAAAACAACTTGATACCATGGCTTATTGGATGGAAAATTAAAGAAAAAGAAAAAACCTTTTTGGATAGCAGAATTGACTATGTTCTTGTTAAACAAACAGGCGATTCGGCTTTGCTCGAAATAAAGTCAGCGGTAGATTTTGACGGTTACTATTCCATGTACCCAGATTGTCCAACAGACAGGGGTTTAAAGCATTTGCGCACACTTACATATGCAAGAAAAAAAGGAATGGCTTGTTTCATCGTGTTTATCGCTGCCCATCCACTCGCAAAAGCTTTTAAACCAAATTCGCAAGCGGATCCACGTATAAAAAAGGCGTTGATTCAAGCAAAAAACGCAGGATGTGTGATTCGTTCCATTAAATTTCATCTAGAAAAGAATGGTAAAGTTTTGCTCGACAATCCTAGTCTTGACGTTGTTCTATAAATCCAAACAAATTAAGAGTTTGGCATTTTTTAATATTAATTATGTAAGGCTTCTCGCATAAAAACACTTCCAACGGTAAATTGTAGGAAATTACTTAAATAAAGGGGAACTTATTTTATCCAGAACAAAAATGGCAGTGGACATCATTCAAGAAAGCGATCTAACTAAACACGTTATAACAGAGACGAGGAGTATTTGTCCTGAATGCAACTTGATTTTACCAGCTACAGTTTATGAAAAAGATGGCAAAGTGTACATGGAGAAGGTTTGCCCAGAGCACGGCAAAACCGAAGAATTGTACTTCGGTTCTTATGAAATGTATGTCAAATTTAGCAGGTATTTGCACAACGGCAAAGGCACTGAACATCCAAACGTGCGCAAAATCAGTTGCGACTGTCCTAATAACTGCGGTTTGTGTGAAAGTCACTTAAGTCATACGGGGCTTGCTAATATAGTGGTCACCAACAGGTGCGATTTGACATGCTGGTACTGTTTCTTCTACGTGAAAAAAGGAGTCGAAGGAGCTTATGTATATGAACCTACATTAGAAGAAATAAAAGAAATGGCCGAAAATTTGCGGGCAGAAAGACCCGTACCTGGTAACGCGGTCCAAATTACAGGTGGAGAGCCTACTCTAAGGGAAGACCTTCCTGAAATTATTAGAATAATTAAATCAGCGGGAGTTGACCATATACAGCTCAACACTAATGGAATTAACATAGCTTTACACCCAGAGCTTGCAAAGATTTACAGAGAAGCGGGCGTAAACACCCTTTACATGAGTTTCGATGGTGTTACACCAAAAACCAATCCGAAAAATCATTGGGAAGCTCCGTACACAATTGAGGCTTGCAGAAAAGCTGGGCTTGGTATAGTTCTAGTTCCAACTGTTATTAAATCCGTAAATGACCATGAGCTTGGAGCGATAATTAGATTTGCACAAAAGAACATGGATATTATAAGGGCTGTTAACTTCCAACCAGTGTCACTTACTGGGAGGATGACAAAAAGTGAAAGAGAAAAGTATAGAATCACCATTCCTGATTGCATCAAGAGAATAGAAGAACAAACCGATGGCGAAATAACGGCAGATTCCTTCTTCCCAGTACCTAGTTGCGCTCCTATTACGCACTTTGTTGAAGCGCTTACAAGAAAACCGCAATACGAGCTTTCAATTCACTTTGCTTGTGGAGCTGGTACATATGTTTTTAAAGACGGGGAAAAACTAGTGCCCATCACAAAATTTGTCGATGTTGAAGGTCTACTCGAATACTTAAAAGAAAAAACAGAGGAGCTTGAAATGGGTGCAAACAAGTATGTAATAGCAGCCAAAGTTTTGGCAAAATTACCTTCATTTATCGATAGAGAAAATCAGCCAGAAGGAATAAACTTTGCAAAATTGCTCTACAACGCCTTGGTGCGTCACAATTATAGCGCTCTTGGAGAATTACACAAAAGAACACTTTTCATAGGACTAATGCACTTCCAAGACAAGTACAACCATGACGAGGAAAGACTTAGAAGATGTGACATACACTACCTTACACCTGATAACAGGATTATACCTTTCTGCGCGTTTAACGTTTTACCAGAGTGGTACAGAGACGCTGTTCAAGCTAAGTTCGGAATACCAGTCGAAGAATGGGAAAAGAAAACTGGGAAAACGCTTGAACAAGGACTTTACAGAGGTACGTTAAGAAGAGGACAAAAGGCTGTAGCGAACTGCGCTGTAGGAGCTCTAACTGGTCAAAAGCAAGATCACAAAGTGGTGGAGTTACAAGTAAAACAATAGCACTCGTTTAAATTTATTATTTTTAAAGCATTTTTTATTGTGTGTTTGATAATCATTTTAAAAGACGTTTGTCATTCAAATGAATTGGCTGTTTGGAAACTCTCAAGGTTATTTAACAATATTTGTCTTGTTTACTTATCGATAGCTTTTCAAACTAAATACGAAGGCGCTTTTAAAATTTTTAATTGCGCAATTAATTACTATGACAATAAGAAGCAGTATGAAGCCATGCTGTTTTTTCTTGTCAGAAATATTATCCGCATGGTCAAAAAAGCGTTAGATCATTTAAGACGCACCATTCAATTTTCAGGGCTTAGGTGAGTCGATATGGAAAAAGCGCTTTCTCAGACAATCATCTTGGCTGTTATGATAACGATGTTTGCTCTTTCTTTGCCTAGCATAATTTATTCTTTTAATGTTTTTTCACAATATTCAAATTATTCAAAAGCAAAAGTAACATTTGATGCAGCTCAAGAAATATACGCTGATGCATTGAGTTTAATTTCAGAAAACGGAAATCAATCTTCCTTTGTTTTGACAAAAGATAGCGGTTCATTTGAGCCAAACTGGGTGTGCGGAAACTTATGGCCAAGCGCTTTCTCTCCATGTAGTCTTGATTCGAATGGCACATCTGCTTGGCGTTCTTTTACACCAAATACACCTGCATGGGATTATGTAATGGAGTTCTACGTTCCAAAAGGAACGGCTTCCTTTCTCCTGAAATTTTCTTGGTGGTTTTACGGGTACGGGTTGTACAATTTAATTTTTGGCGCAGAAGTGGGAAAGGGAAATTTGGTGGGAAAGGGTGATAATGCTTGGACAAATGCCGTTTTTTACGAGTTTTATTATAGTAACGAGCTTTTTGCAGAACCTGTTTCAGATTCAGGACAAGCTAGTGTTGCTTTAACTGGCGATGAAACGTTTGCTTTAGACGCACAAATCCCTCCCTCTGACTGTGCTAATTTCTGCTATTTTTCCTTTGGTATGAGTGTTAAAGTGATAACTTCGCTTGCGAATTTTACAGTGCTTCTTCCAACGAATTTGCAAGTGCAACTTGTTTCATCAAATTTTAAACTAGGTCCAAAAAATGGACCTGATGCGCAATTCGATTTGTCACGTTTCGGAAATGTCACAGCGACGCTTCAAATAATATATGATTCAAAAGTTATAGCGCAATATACATCAAACTTTTCGAATGGTGAAACGTTGACTTATTATGTCACAAGTCTCTATCCGTATAGCGAGCTACCAAAAATCACTATTTTGTTCAACGTTCCAATCGCTATAACGGGTAAAGCAAACGATATTAGTGTAGAATATCTTGGAGATAATGTGAGTTTAGCTTTACCCTTTAAAACAATTGTTACAACGGGCACTTCTCAAACTTGGGTGTTGATGCTTTTAGGTTGCCAAAAACAGTGTGAAGTGATTATTTCACCAGCTTGAAATTTCCGTAGATCGTGTCACGCCAATCACAAAACTTTAAATGCGTGCTCGATTTCGAACATTTGCTGTACACAATAAGTCAACAACGGCTGAAATTAGGGTAATAAGCGCAAAAGAAAGTAATCTTGATGCAAAATGGCTAAACATGCGAAAAAAGGCGTTTCACAAAGTTTAGAAGCAATCATTCTTGTTGTCGTGGCCCTTTCGATCGTAGCGGTTTACGCAGGCTGGGCATTCGGTGTTTTTGGAAGGGCTGTAAACACACCGATATTAACAGTTGTGGGCACACCGGTGATTCAAGGCGCTTCTAGTAATAATCCAACACTTTATATAACGATCAAAAACACAGGAGCTGTTACTGCAAACATAACAACAATCTATGTAAATAATCAAGTGTTCACACCGAAAAATGGCTTTGTTTTGATACCAGCAGGCAGTGCTGAAACCTTAGTTCTCCTTTTGAGTAACTTAAGATTAAACGTGGGATCACAGGTGAGCGTGGTTGTGAGCGCGGGTCAAACCTCACTTTCCACAATCGCTATCGTGGAAAGCTGATCAGAAATGTTCATGAAATACACAAAACTACTAAAATTTTTTGATAAAAAGCGCGCAGAAAAAGTGAACTTTGTCGAACCATTTTTGAGAACCACCTTGCCAAAAGGCTTTACTCCTACTAAAGTCACAAAAAAGGTCGGTTTGGCCACAGTGTATGTTGAACCGCCCTTCTATTACGTCGAAGATCCTCCCCTTGAACAAAATACAATTATCGAGTACAAAAGAATAATTGAGGACGAACTAAAGTGGCTTCCAGGTTCACTTTTTGTTTCAAACGAGCAAATAATCGATTCTTTAAAGACGCATGGAATTAATGATCAAGTTCTCCTTTATTACATAGAAAGAGAGTTAATTGGGTATTCGGTTTTGCAACCCTTAATTGACGATGAAGAAGTTGAAGATATAGTTATAGCATCACCAGGTACTAGTGTTTCTGTAAAACACAAGCTTGGAAACCTTCAGACCAATATCGTGTTAGACAAAGAACGTTTGGATGAGCTAGCCGAACGTCTTGCCTCAAAGGCTGAAAAATCCGTGAGCACGTATAATCCTCTGCTTAGCACAAGATTACCCGACGGAAATAGATTGACTCTGAACTACGGTACAGAAGTGAGCCACAAGGGAACTTCTATCGCAATTAGAAAGTTTCCAAAAAGCCCATGGAGTATTACAAAAATCCTTTTAAATGCTTCGGCTACGCCAGACGTGCTCGCTTGGCTATGGCTTTTGATCGAAAACAAAAAGGCGCTTCTTGTTACAGGAACGAGTGGTGTTGGAAAAACTAGCTTAATTAACGCGCTAACGTCTTTTATTCCGAGTAACGCGAGGGTCGTAACGATTGAGGATGCGGGTGAGCTAAAACTTAGCCACAGTCACTGGACTCCTCTAATCGCTAGACCCTCTTACACCCAAAACAGGTATGCCGAAATAACTCTTGATCAACTCGTAAAACACGCGTTGAGAATGTCGGCTGATTATATAATCGTTGGAGAAATTCGAGGAGAAGAAGGAAGAACTTGGGCCCAAAGCGTGTTGACAGGACACGGAGGTATAACTTCTATTCACAGCGAAACACCACAGCTTGCGATTCAAAGGTTGACGTCGCAGCCGATTCTTGTTGAACCGCAAGCTCTTACCGCTTTGCATGGTATAGTGGAGCTAAGAGCGAGTGGCGGTAAAAGGTATATAGCCACCGTTCTTGACCACGAGTTTTTGCCAAAAAAAGGGTCGGTTTTCAAAAAGGTGTACAGCTTTAATCGCACTTCGGTTAGCTCAATACGCCAAGAAGAGCTAGTAGACCTTCCCACAGCTAAACAGCTAATTGAACAAGGTATCTATACACGCCAAGAGCTACTTAGTGAAATCAGATGTCGAACTAACTTGCTAGAAACGTTATATGTTGAGGCACACGTGGACTCTGAGCTGCTTAGCCATGAGTTTGTTTCGAAAATTAGCTGGATTTATCAGCAAAAACCTGAGTTAAGACAAAAACCTGAAGAAATTATAAGGAGCATAAGACCTGTGTGCCCTTCTTGTGGCGCGCCGCTTAATCAAGGCGAATGCCCAACATGCTCTGTGATAAACAAGATAGAGGCGAACATTAAATGATCAGCAATAAATTGCTTGAGGAAGCCAACGCAGAACTTTCTCGCGCAAAAATCAAAAGGATTATCAGGAAAAGAGTTTGTTTTTCTCTTGCGATTTCGACAATAATCGGTTTCATTCTTTACAAAATGACACACATTTTCGTTTCAATTTCGATAATACCAGTAGGCGGTTTAATTGGATTCTTTTCTTTGATGTTTGAACTATTACTACAACGTAACAGGCGTGAAACGCTTGTTGAAAAAGAATTGCCCTTTGTGTCTACGGTTCTTGCGATGGGTGCGAACCACGTTCCTCCATTTTCGGTCTTAAAAAATCTAATTGAGTTGCACGCGTTTTCTCAAACTAAGAAAGAGTACTTTACAATTCTTAAAAAAGCGAAAACCGAACACGTGACGCTTTCGCGTGCAGCAGCGCTCATTTCGGAGATTCATCCATCTGCACGTTTTCAGGAATTTTTAAAAAGCATTTCCGCTTCAGAAAGAGGAGTCGGCGATCCTTACTATTCTCTTAGAGATTTGTCAAAAACTGAGCTTTCAACGCTTTCCCATAAAGTGGAACTTTCACAAGAAAAATTTGGCGTTGCGTCATCGCTTATTCTCGTGAGCTTTGCGATTGTTCCCCTGACAATGATGGTATTTTCGTTGATAACTGGAAATACCCAGTTGTTATACCTTACATCTCTACTGTCTTTACCAGCTGCCTTTGGTGCCAATTTGCTGATTGAACAAGCATATCCACTCGGACTTAAGCCAGAACCAAAGAAGCCTTCGCGCTTTCTTTTAACTATTCTAGCGCTTCTCTTGGTTTTGTGTTTCGTTGTGTTTTTTAGCTGGTTAAAGCTTCCGCTCCATCTCGCAATCGGCGTATCGCTTTTGTTGTGCTCCATTCCATTTTCACTGTTCTATTCCAAACATTCAAGTGAACACTCTCAATCGATAAAACTTATGCCATCAATTGCACGAGACTTGGCCGAAGAAGCGAAAAAAGGATATCCACCTTCTCAATCGATTGGAAGACTTACAAAAAAGTATCCCAAAAAAATTCTTATGAACCTCTACAACGTTGAGGATAAACCGTACCTTACTAAAGCTTATGTGGCGCTTCTTAAACAGGCAGAAAAGCTTGGTGCGCAACCAGAACAACTAGATATCGTCGCAGAGACGATGAATGTGATAACTAACGCGCATTCGACGTATAATTCAAAAGCAAATTTGTTTAGAATGATGGTTTACGGTAGCGTAGTTATCTTAACCACTTCGTCAGTAATCGTAATTCGAACGATAAGCGAGCTAGCCAGAAAAATGAGTGCGGGTTTGAGTTTATCGGCCATCGCTCTCTTACACCCCTCGCCCAGCCTTAAAGGCGTGGTTTACGTGGCGGTGGTGGTCAATTCTTATTTGCTTGGCATTCTTGCTGGAAAAGCGGTAAAGGGTTCACTTTTGTTCGGTTTTGTTGATGCAATAATCACAACACTACTCGCTCTGTTTTTACTGAATATAGGTGGATGGCTATAATGGACGATGCCTTCGATGCTCTTGTTGCGACTGCTTTGTTTGCCCTTTTTGCCTCAACTACAGTTAGTCTTGTGATGATTTCGCTAGGAGAGTATCAATCAAGCGTAATTATTTTGAAAGAAGAACAAGTGTACGCCAAACAAATTTTGAATCAGCTTGTGCTAAAACTCGGTAGTAGTGGGGCGCTATGGCTTGTTTTCGCAAACAGAAGTTATGATGTTCAACCTTTGAACTTCGTTTCTGGGACGCTTATCGCTCTGCCGCATTTTAATTTGACTCTTGAACCGAAAACCACCAATCCTGTAGCCTTTTCGACGAGTTTGGCTGACTATTTGGGTAACAAAACTCTTTGGAAAGCCAATTTTACAGTGAAT